>OIYR01000622.1_pt1 | contig 19423 bp, 20 predicted proteins | sample 1588221 | NCBI WGS metagenome assembly OIYR01 (sample SAMN03283292) | human gut metagenome | biome: human-associated habitat; material: feces | host: Homo sapiens | place: Peru | collected 2012 | reverse complement strand
AAGTCCGTGCTGTAAGCACTGCTTCTTAATTTCCGAGTTTGCGGTCGAATAAAGCTTTGTGCCCTCTCCACCAAAAGCTAGATTAATCTTGTCCACATACTCCATCAAATCAACAGCCGATGTGAATGGAAAAGCCTCTACCCTATTTAGTTTTATTCTCTTCATTTTCAATTTCACTTAATAAATAATACGAGAGCGCGCAAAACATAAACGCATTACTCCAGCGCATGTAAGAAATCTTTGAACTAATGCCTTTTTTGAGTTGATAATAAAAATACCCTTTTTTATCCTGCATGTGTTCAACAGTCCATCGCAGCACATCAGAAGCTAATTTTTTATGCTCCGAAAACTTATGCAGACGCGACAATGTAACAAATAATTGTCCTGGACAATGAATATCTATTGGATATTTCTTTGTGTCGTAATATTTTGGCTCGTTATTTTCATCAAAATGATGATGGATATAGTAATCAAAACCTTTTTCTATGTAATGATTGAACGACTTGTCACCTGTATACTCTTGATAAGCAATCAGAGCGTCTAAGTTGTAGCCCGTGTGGAAACTATCCACCCAATTTTGGAAAGGCATTAAGCCGTAAACCCATGCGCCGCTCTCTTGTTGACCTTTGCAGCAAGCGAGAATCGACTCTTTTGCGAGGCGTTTGTATTCCTCATCGCCAGTGTATTTGTAGCAAAAACTCAATAATCGAGATCCAAGCAGCGAAGCATTATACACGGTGTCGTTGCCTGGAAGTGGACTGTATGAAAACAGGAAACCTTCTTGCTGCTTTGAGCGATGTAAATCCTCAATTACGAAACGAGCAGAAGAAAGAGCAATATCCAAGTATTTCTGCTCTTTGGTGATTTCGTATGCCTCCATCAATGCCGTTGCACAAAAGTTGGTGGCTACTACTGTGGGCGTGTTTTTGGGAAATAAGAAATACAATCTCGCTTGCCAATCAAAATTATACCCCCAGCAAGCACCATGGTAATCGCCAGCAGATCGCATTTCGATAAGCAAGTCAGCCAACTCGCGTATTTGTGCAGTTATCTCCTGTGTCGAACCAAAAAGTTCAACAAGTTTCCTATCTTTTTGCACCGCCTTGTAGAGATTGCAGTAGCCTTGCAAGAAAAGACCTATTCCTTTTGCATTGTGTTGTTTTGGGATAAGCGCAAGCCTTCGCAAATTGAATGGATTCCTTTTAAAAGCCTGAATCATCACCAATCTGCAAAACGGAATCTTATCCAAAAATGGAATGGCATGAAACAATTTAGAGTTTAACCCATCATAAGGGTCCCACCCCATAAATTGCTCCTTCTCGCAATACTCTTTAAGTCGATATAACGAATCGTATATAATCATTAATTTCGTTTATTCAATTTGTTTATCACCATATATTTGAGCTCTTTTGGGGCAATGCATATTGATATAATTACCAGAATTGCAAAAACTATAAAATGTGCCATATTTGCAACATCCAATGAGTATAAGGCTGTGCCTAATACCAGCATAAGCATCATGGCGAAAGTGTTTGCTGATATAGAGATTTTGAAATATCGTTTAGTGTCGATAAATCGATATATACCAAGAACCAAATATGAGATAAAATTAGAAATAATCACGCCATGCACGCCGAGTAGAGGTGTGATAACAAGGTTTGATGCAACATTGATGATAGCCACTAATATGATGGCAGGAATAGCCCTTTTTGTATCTTTTGCACACTGATAACCCAAATCAAAGAATGACGATGACATTGCGCCAAGCAAGAACACAAAGCCCATTATAAACAAATAGTTCGCACCATCTTGATAATTTGGTCCAACCAACCATGTGTAACAAAATTTAAGGGTGTAGGAATATATGATAAGCAATACTCCTAAGCCATAGAAATAGAAGTTAAAAACCTTGCTGAAAAACTGGTTTTTATCGGGAGTGTTGTATTGGCGAATGGCCGTTTCTTGCCAAGTTTGATAAAACACAAGTGCCAATGAGTGGAGAATCATTGTGTAGCGAATGGCTGCCGCATATATGCCATTCATTTCATCTGACACGAAAATCCTGATGAAAAAACGATCAGATACTGTTGTAACCAGCCAGCACATCGATGTCGGGATTAACGGCAAAGAGTATTTGATAATCTCCTTGCCAATTTCTCTACAATTAATGCTGATTTTCACATATCGAGATAGAATATGAAGTCGGAACTGGAGATACACGCATATACATAAACGAGAAATGATGTTTGCCCAAAATATGCCCTCTACATCCATCTTTAGCAATGCCACAAACAAAACGCTCAGCAATGCCACAAGAAAAGCATTCAGAATGTTGCATGACACATATATATCATTCCTCTTTAAGCCTCGCGAAACCTGACACATCACATCGTGAAACGATGATGAGAAAAGCAGCAGGAAGGTCAGCCACAGATATTTGAAATTCCAAACAATAGATAAAGCGGCTACTGATAACGCAATTATCACCAAGTTTGAAATTAAAGTTCTAAATATGAAAGATATGATTTTTGTTTTTTGAGCATTCTCGTCCTCGTCGTACAAAAAACGGAATGCAGCCTCACGCATTTGCAGAGTGGAAAGAGGAAGTAAAAAAATAGTGGCTTGCAGGCACAAATCCCACACGCCATAATTGCTTGGATTCTCCACAAAATAAGTGTAGAGAGGAATCATGAGGAACGTGATAACTCTCGTTCCAAACACGCCAATCGTGTAAATTCCGAAGTCCTTCAGGAATTTCGATTTTCTACTCTTATTTGTGTCGGATTGCTGCATCTATATATAAACTAAGAAGTATATATATCGGTATAAATTTGCTTGTAGTTTGGAACAGTGATTTTGGATTTGCCTTGAGTATTGCCCTTGAGGGTTCTCACAATAGCTTCCACCAACGAATCAAGATTACGCGTTTTAAAAACAATCGTTCCTTCAGGTCGAGAAACCACATCGCTTGCGATAACAGGTTTGTTAAAAAACAAACTTTCGCGAATTGTTAAGGCATCACCATCAGTGTTTGTGGTTCTCAACACGACATCTGATTGCTGTATAAGGCGTATAAAAGAAAGCCCTCCTTCCCAAATCAAAATGTGGTTTTGCAAATTCCTTGCTTCAATCTCTTTTTTATACTTTTGAAGTAAAGGAGCATTCTTTAAAGTGTCAGCCACCACAAAAATCAAAAATATTTGAGCATTGCCTTTATCATTAAGCTTTTCAACTGCATCGATACACATGTCGAGCCCATAGAGGTCTTGTCCATTGTTGATAGCGAGGTAGCTGGCATTGGCAGACAATAAAAAACCGTGTTGGCTTCTACAATTACAAATCCACATCTTCACTTCTGATGGTAATTCTGGCTCGTTTTCCAAAATTGGTGGCAGAAATGCTGGTATAAGAAAGCAATTAGATTTCTTATAGTTCTCAGTAACGAAATCATAAGAAACCTGATTCACCAAAATGATTTTTGAGCAGCGACGTAAAAAGAAACGAGTTAACTTCTTTCGCTTCTCGATATTGATGTCGCGATGCACTGTTACGATTGCTTTCTTAAACATCAGCAAACATACAATAATATGAAACAGCCTTAAAATGCTAATTCCGGAATGAACATGAACAATGTCGGCTGAAATCAATTTTTTGATGTAGGGAAAGGGGTTAAGCGAACGAATGTTATACACCTCTTCGCTCCTTTGGCGACTTTCATCTATGAAATCAAATTCAAAGTCACCCTTAAGCAGATGCATCAATCGTGATATATGAATTGACACTCCTCCAATATTGGTGATATATGGCCCTATGATTAAAACTTTTTTCATGTATTACCCAGTTCTTTTAGCGGAATTAATGTAAAGAAGTTGCCAAACCATAATGCCATTTCTGAGATCAGTTGTCGTTGCTGATACAGAGGTATACTGAATGCTATTAAGAAGATGCCAGCCAACACCAATTTGGTGAAAATGGTGTGGTTAATCCAGTCGTTTGCCTTGTCGAATAAGATCAAGAATAAATAAGAATACGACAGCAAACAGCAGAATTTCAAATATCGCTCATAAAACACGAAGTCGGCATGACCGAAATTCGCAATCGCCAAAAGTATCAATATACAGGCATACATTTTGGGATACGACTTCGTGACATTCTTGTTTTTTGTCCACAATAAGATTATAATTGAGAAGAAGAATATCATCAGCAAAGGTATTCTACTTTGGTAAACAATGTTACCCTTCTCATAGTATTCTTTTGCACGATTGGCAATAGCACGCTGAACGCTCGAACTTTGATAGCTGCTCTTAAATAGGGTTCTAAAAATAGAAAATGACGACAAAAAGAGCGGCGGCGGATTAACGATTTATAGAGATTGAAAAATTGTCATTACAAGCCTTTACAATAATGCTATCAATCCACATTTAAAATTAAATTTTCCAACGCTTCAAATTACAAAATAAAAATTATATTTCAATTTTAATTATTTAAATCGTTTTTAATAAAATTATTTAATCTCTTTTTTAAGTAATTCGTATAATTTATTTATAGCTTCGGCAGTTTCTTTAGGCGAAACTTCTTCCACATTATTTACCAAATAAGCATATCTGTTATAATCATCTTGGTCATAAAATTGCCAATTAGAAAATATATTTTTAATATTATATTCTAATTTTTTTAATTTATTTTTAGTAGATTTATTCCCATAGAATAATTTTAATCAAACCGTTTTGTTTACTATTTACTTTTTTATCATAATATTTTATAATTCTATAAAAATAATAGCATTAAGGTTAGTTTTAAAGTGTTTGAAAATTTAACTAAATCGATATCGGGCGCATTTTCTAAAATACGCGGCAAAAAGGTTTTATCGGATAAAGATATTGAAGAGAGTCTTTTAACGATAAAAGAAGCTTTATTATCTGCCGATGTTTCTTTGGAAGCTGCAAATAAATTTTTGGAAGAAGCTAAAAGTAGAGCGCTTGGAAAAAATAAATTGGAAGGAGTCGACCCTTCAAATCAATTTATAGCCGATGTTAACGATACTTTAATCTCTATGATTGGCGAAGGAGAAAGCGGTTTAAAATTAGAGCCTATCGAAAAAACTACAATAACTTTACTTTTCGGTTTGCAAGGTTCGGGTAAAACTACAACATCCGCAAAATTGGCAAAATATTATAAAGAAAAAAGAAGAGTTTTATTAGTCGGTTTGGATGTTCACAGACCTGCCGCAATGGAGCAACTTTCCGTATTGGCTAAAGAGATTAATATTCCTTGTCATATAGACACAAAAGAAAAAAAGCCTTATAAAATATTAAAAAAAGCTTTGGCAATCGCTAAAAAAGAACAGTATAACTTAATTTTAGTAGACACGGCTGGACGACTTGAAATTGACGAAGAGATGATGCTTGAATTAAGAAGAGTCGTAAATACTACAAATGTTACGGAAAAACTTTTAGTAGTAGATTCTACGGCGGGACAGAGCGTTTACGATGTGGCGAAAAGTTTTCAAAGCAATATAGGAATAGACGGAGTTATTTTAACAAAATTCGATTCGGGAGTTAGAGGAGGAGCGGCGCTTTCTCTAAAATATGCAACAGGTTCTTCGGTTAGATTTGTCGGAACGGGCGAACATTTGGAAGATATAGATGTATTTGACGCTAAAAGAGTAGCAGGACAAATACTTGGAATGGGCGATATTGTAAAACTTGTCGAAAAAGCTAAAGCGGCGATAAGCGAAAAAGAAGCCGAAGAAATGTTAAAAAAAGTTATAGAAAATAATTTTGATTATAACGATTTTCTAAAGCAAATTGAAGCTACAGCTAAAATGGGCGGAATAAGTAAAATGAGTTCTATGATTCCAGGAATGGGAAATATTGACAGCGATTTAATAAGTAGAGAAGAAGCTAAATTTAGTAAATATAAAGCTATTATTCAATCTATGACTAAAAAAGAAAGATTGGCATTATTTCCTTTAAATAATTCAAGGAAAATGAGAATCGCTAAAGGAAGCGGACAGAGTTTATTTGAAGTAAATCAACTTATAAAACATTTTTCTATGATGAAAAATATGATGGGAAGTTCAAAGAAAATGGATAAATTGGCAAAATCATTGGAAAATATGGGAATGTCGATAGATGATTTAAATAAATTAATGTGATAAAATAAAATATTAAATAGTAAATAATAAAATTGATTGGAGGAAAAAAAGTGGTTAAATTAAGATTAAAGCGTATGGGACGCAAGCATGAACCTCATTATCGTATAGTCGCTACGGATTCTCGCTCTCCGCGTGACGGACGCTTTATTGAAGAGTTGGGTTGGTTCAATCCAAAGGCAAAAGAAGTTCTATATAAATTAAATATAGAAGGGATAAAAAAGTGGCTTTCTAACGGAGCGCAACCGAGCTATGCGGTAAAAAGTATTCTTATTAAAGAAGGCATAGTAGAAAGAGATAAAAAGGATATAATAGAAAGGAAAGGTAAAAGACCTTTGAAAAATCCTGAAAAAAGAAGAAAAAATCGCAAACAGGCTAAAGCGGAATCCTCTGAACCCGTTAAAAAAGTAGAGGAAAAAAGCGAGGCTTGAATATAAAAAAAGGAGTTTCTATATGGCAGAAGAAAAAGAACTTATAGAGTATTTGGCTAAAAAATTAGTTGATAATCCTGATGGAGTGAGCGTAAAAGTTATTGAAGGAGAAAAAAGCACTATTCTCGAACTAAAAGTAGACCAAAGCGATATAGGTAAAATCATCGGCAAAAGAGGTCGTATAGCAAGCGCGTTACGAACGATTCTTTTCGCTACTTCCATGAAGAGTGGAAAAAGAATGATTCTTGAGATTATTGATAATTGATTATCTTTTATTCAAAAATCACGGGAATACATGGGATAAATGGAGAGGTTGAAACGGCTTTTAAAGATAAAAGTCATTTTGCCTCTCTCCCAATTTTAAGTAAAAATATTCCCATTATAATAAACGATAAAGAATATATAATTCTTAAAGTAAAGAAAAAAAATAAATCTTTTGTCTTTCAATTAAAAGATATCGAAAATATTGATTCGGCAAAAAAATTAATAGGATGCGACATTTATATAGATTCTAAATATTTGCCCGAACTTGATAACGACACTTTTTACGAAGCGGAATTAATAGGCTATAAAATAATAGACGAAAATAAAAATATTTACGGGGAGATTTTAAGTATTTATAGTTTGCCTTCAAATTATGTATTTAATATTTTACTTTCAGAAAATAATCAAAATAATAAAATCGTTTCAATTCCTTTCGTAAAAGCTTACTTTGGAAAAACCGACAAAATAAATAAAACTATTGAAATAATTCAAAAACCAATTTTAGACGATTAAATTAAAATTTTAAAATCTTAATGTAATTTGTCCGCCAATATCTAAAGCGGAAAATTTGGCAATTTTTGTTTGCGATAAAGTGTCGACTATTTTATAATTCATTAGCGGAATATCATAAGAAATATATACTCCAAGCGCGATATTAGGCAATAAAATAAAATCAACTGCAGCCTTTATATATGGAATAAATAAATTTTTTCCGTATCGTCCTTGCATTTCTTTATAATCGTATTTTTCTAATATTCTTCCTCCATAAGTATCTACAAAAGAATAATTTCCTCCAAGCGGGAATTTAATTCCTCCGCCAAAACCTATTGATAAAAATAAAATATCTATTTTAGGAAAAAATCCCAAAGCTATACTATCGAAAGAATAATTGCCTTTGCTCTTATAGTATTTGTAGGCAAAAATATCTCTTTGATAGCCTACTTCTAAAGATAAACCTAAAGATAGAACTGCAAATTCAAAATAATAATTTGGTTTAAAATATACTCCGAATTCAAAACTGCCATCGGGATATTTATTCGTATCTCCATGAAAGAATCCGACTCCAGCTCCAAGCGTCACAGTTAAGTCCCCTCCAAAGCCTTTTTTAGCGAAAAGATTTGAATTAACTATTATAATTAAAATAGCTGATATTAAAATAATTTTTTTCATTATAAAGTTTCTCCCGAAGTTCGATTTATATATTATGTTAATAATACAATAATAAAAATTAAAAATCAAATTTATTTTATAAAAAAAACATCTATACTTTATCGCATAGAGGCTTAATTATTATAGAGTTTTTTTAACCAAATTAGAATATAGCTGTATATAAACGCGCTCCGCTTCCTCCGTTTGCAGGCTCATCCGTATAATTGTCAGGATTTGCATGAATAACAAAAGACCTTCCTTTTACATCGCCGTATTTTATCTTTGCGCTTATAACGACTTGATTTATACTGCCATCGTCATTGATATTTAAAGCGTCCAAATCTCCTCTATGTCCGTCTCCATCTGGACCTGCATGTTTTTGAGTGTTATCTGGGTCCCAATGTCCGCCTAATCCTCCGCCTACTACTAGGTTACCGTTAGCGTCCGTAGTAGGTTCGGGAGAATTTTTTTCATGCAAGTGAAAACCCACTTGTCCAGGTTTTAATCCAGAAGCTTTAACTTCTATAGATATTCCATCCGCAGTTTCCGTAACCGTTATAGTTCCGAATTTTTCTCCAGCGCCTTTTTCGTTTAATTCTACAATATCGCTAGTAGTAGAATTAAATTTTTTCTCTCCATCTACGGTATTTTTAATAGTAGAATCCGTTTTTTCTTGAGAGCAACTTATTAAAGCTATAAAGCTTAAAATTAATAAGACTTTTAAAATTTTTGTCATAGTTTACTCCTCCTCTGAAGTAATTTATTTTAATTTTTTGTAGTATAAATTATATATTATAATTAATATTTTGCAATCTTATTTATTTTATTAACAAATTATTTTTGTGTTTTGTAAAAATAAAAAAGCCTATGCTATTTAAAGCATAGACTTTTTAGTTATCCGTTATCGATTAGAATATAGCCGCGGCGTATATAATCGTTCCGCTTCCTCCAGTAGCGTCAGCGTAAATAACTAAAGATTTTCCTTTTAAATCGGAATATTTAATATTTGCGCTTGATACGGTTTGATTTACGCTTCCGTCCGCATTAACGGTTAAAGAGCCTAAATCCGCTATATCCGCTCCTAATCCTCCGCCGACTACCGTTGCTCCGCTTGCGTCTTTAGTAGGTCTTACAGAATTCTTGTCATGTAAATGAAAACCTACTTGTCCAGCTTTCTGTGTTAGTCCAGAGGCTTTTACTTCGATGGATATTCCATCAGCCGTTTCGGTAACCGTTACAGTTCCGATTTTCTTTCCAGCTCCTCGTTGGTTTAATTCTACAATGTTTTTAGTCGTAGAATTAGGTTTTGTTTGAGCGGAATTCGTTTCCGTTTGATTGCTAGAACCTTGTCTCGTTTGAGCAAAGCATACTAAAGATGCAAAGCTCAAAATCAATAGGATTTTTAAAAATTTTGTCATTGGTTTATTCCTCCTGTGAATAATTGATTTTATATTATATAACAGCTTAATTTTTGAAAGGTAAAAATAAAATAAAAAAATAAAATTTATTTGTTTAAAAAAATTTGAATTTAGAATTTTTTAATCGCATAAAATATAATTTAATTAAAAACTTTATTGAAAATTCTTTAAAATATTTTTAGCGTTTTAGAAATTATATTTTATAAATAATATTTTAATTTTAAAAAAAAATTAAAAACAAAAAACCCATGCTATCTTTCAAGCATGGGTAGGAATTACAAAGATTAGCCAAAATTAAAATCTTGCTATATATAGAGGTTCTTTGCTTCCTTCTGCGAGGCTATTAGCATAATTGTCAACTTCGTCTGTAATAACGAGAGCTTTTCCTTCGATGTCGGAAACTTTGATTCCATCGCTTACCACAGTTTGACTTATACTGCCGTCAGCGTTAACCATTAAAGCGCCCAAATCGCCAATATCTTCGCCCAATCCTCCTCCGCTAAACGAATTAGCTTCCGCCGTTTCCGTAGCTTGCGGTGAATTGCTTCCATACAAATGGAGTTCCGCCACTCCAGATTCCAAAGCCAAACCTTTAGCTTCCAAATCGATTGACACTCCGTTTGCAGTTTCGGTAACCGTTACAGTTCCGACTTTCTTTCCAGCGCCATTCTCGTTTAATTCTACAATATCTTTAGTGATAGTAGTAGTTTGTTTCGCTTGAGCAAAACATAGTAAAGAGAGCGCGCTTAACATGAATAAAACTTTAAAAATTTTGTTCATCGTATATCCTCCTTCATACGAATTGGTTTTATATTATATAACAATTTAATTTTTGAAAAGGTAAAAAATAAAATAAAAAATTTATTTATTAAAAAATTTTAGTTTGAATTTTTATTTTAATTAAATTAAAAATCATTTATTTCGATATTATAAATTTAAATTATTTATTTTAAAATATTTATTTTAATACTTTTTTCAAAGCGTCTATAACCATATCCTGTTCTTCTTTAAGAATATCGTTGTCTATAGGAAGGGCTATATTATGTTTTGATGCGTATTCCGATTTTGGCATATCGCCTTCTTTATATCCTAACTTTTCAATTAAAACGGGCGCTAAATGAATAGGATGCGGATAATAAAGCGCGGTTGGAATTTCAAGTTCGCTTAATTTTTTTCTAATTTCGTCTCTATTTTCTTTAACTTGAATAACATATTGAGCATGAACAGATTTTGTATATTCTGCAACTTCGGGAACTTTAACAATATCTTTTAATTTTTCATTATAATATTTTGCAGCTTCCCTTCTATGATTCATATCTTCTTCAAAGCATTTGAATTTTTCTAAAAGTATTCCCGCTTGCAAATTATCTAATCTTCCCGTAGTTCCCAATTTGACATGAACCATTCCGCCTTCGTCTCCATGATGTCGAAGTCGTTTAAGATTTTTGTAATATTCTTCGTTATTCGTAAAAACCATTCCGCCGTCTCCAAAACAGCCTAAAGGTTTAGCGGGAAAAAATGAAGTGACTGCAATATCTCCTAATTTGCCCGAACAAGATTTTATATTTTTATAACTTGCTCCAAAAGATTGACAAGCGTCTTCTATAACGAAAATATTATTTTTTTTTGCAATATCTAATATGATATCGTAATTTGCGCATTGTCCGAATAAATTAACGGGAATAATAGCCGCCGTATTTTTATTTATTAAAGATTCTAATTTTTTTACATCGATATTAAAATATTCGTCTATATCGCAAACGACTACTTTCATTCCTAAAAAAGACGGAGCTTCCGCAGTCGAAAAAAATGTCATTGCGGGAACTATAACTTCTTTATTAGAATGATTTTCTCCCGCCTTGAAACCTAAAGCCAAAAGCGAAAGAACGAGTCCGACATGCCCTGAAGAAACTCCAACCGAATATTTTGCGCCCGTATATTTTGCAAGTTCGCTTTCCAACTCTTCCAATTCTTCTCCAAATATAAATTGACTTCTTTCTATAATTGAAGCGATTTTTTTATCTATTGATTCTTTTCTTTTTTCGTATCCTCTGTATAAATTCATATATTTCATAATTCAAATTCCTATTAACATAATATAGAATATTTTATTAATAATTATGATAATTGTCAATATTTTTAAAATAAATTATAGTAGATTATTGAAAGATAAAATTAAGCGTTTATATTAATTAAAAATTATTGTAATATAAATTTTTTATTATATAATATTGCAAAGATATTATTAAAAATATATAATAATAAAATCAAAATTTGGAGGCATATATTATGTTTAAGAAACTATATATTTTATTAATTTCAGTTTTATTAATTTCTTGCGGAACGGGAGTAAGCAAAAAGAATCCCGAAGGCTGGATTAATAAAGACACTTTTAGAGTTATGGGAATGGGTTCGCCAAGCGATACTATAGATGCAAACGATAAATTCAGAAGAGAGGTGACTTCAAAACAAGCTGCAGAGTTGGATGCAAAAAATAAAATTGTCGCTAAAATAGCGGGTTCTTATATAGAATCTTTAAGTTCAACCGAAAAAGGTATGATAGACGAATATGTTATTCAAGAGAGAGTCGCTGGAAGAATAAGAGGACTTTCTATAGTTGAAACTAAATGGGATTCAAAACAGAATTGCACGGTTGTAGCGGAATTGTATTCGAAGGGATTAAAAAATCAAATGGATAGCTTAATCTCAAAATATTTGAAAGAAGTTGGAATGCAATATACGGCTCAAGATGTTGCGGGAAAAGTGCAAACTTACGAATAATTTAATAAAAAGGCAATTTAATGTATAAAGAAAATATTAGCGGAAGACTCGCCTTTATTTCTGGAGCAAGCGCTGGAATAGGAGAGGCTGTGGCTAAAATGCTCGCTTCAAACGGAGTTAATCTTATTTTAACTGCAAGAAGAATTGATAGATTAGAAAATCTTAAAAATAGTTTGGAAAAAGAATATAAAATAAAAGTAAAAGCTATAAAAATAGATTTTTCTAAAAGCGAAGATATAGTTAAAGCTTTAAATTCTTTAGAAGACGAATGGAAAAATATTGACATTCTTATAAATAACGCTGGACTTGCATTAAATAAAGATGTTTATTCTAATAATTTGCTTGAAGACGCTTTGCAAATGATAAGGGTAAATTGCGAAGGCTTGATAACGGCTACAAGAGTTTTGCTTCCGTTTATATTAAAAAGCAAATGCGGACATATAATTAATATCGCTTCAACGGCGGCGGACGAGGCGTATTCTGGCGGAGCTATTTATTGCGCTACAAAATCTTTCGTTGAAATGTTTGGAGACGCTATAAGAATAGAATTGATTGATAAGCCCGTAAAAGTTACTACTATAAAACCAGGTTTAGTCGATACTGAATTTTCTACGGTTAGATTTAAAGGCGATAAAGAAAAAGCTGATAATGTATATAAAGGATTAAATCCTCTATATGCGGAAGATATAGCCGATAATATAGAATATGTTATAACGAGAAAAAGTCATGTTCAAATATCGAGTATGACTATTATGGCTGAAAGTCAAGGAACCGCGACAATAGTGTATAGAAAAAGTATTTAAGAATAAAAATAAATTGGAGTTATCTTTCTATGGGAGATATTGATAAAACCAGAGATAGATTAAAATTAGACGATATTGAAGAAGACGACAGAAGAGATTTATTCAATAAATTTGTAGATGCTGGAGGAGAGGTTGTTTACGATAGTAGAAAAAAAATAAATTCTACGACTACAAATATAAACGCAAATACAAATAGCCATATTAAAAAAAATAATTCTATAAATACTAACTCTCAAAGTCGTTTTGAACATTCAGATATTAAACCAAAAAAAGAATCGCATCCGACAAATAAACAAACTAATTATGAAGCTATTGAAAAAATTAAAACTAACGAAGTATTTAAGCCTGCAAATAAAAGCAAACCTTTATTTTTTAATTTTAAGTTATGGTTAAGCGCTTTCAGTTCGGGAGTTATAACATTTTTTGGCGGTAAAGTTAATCCTAAATTTTTAAATTTTATAGACAAAAATGTAATTTCTTCTCTTTTGGAAATGGATACTTTAATGTTTAACGCTTTAAATCCTATGGGAATAAACGATACCGATTCAAAAAATAAGAGAGAGAAAATTATAAGCAGATTTGCCACAGAATTGGAAGATGTTGAACTTTTAGAGAGAATAAAAGACCAATATGACGAAAAAGTTTATAAGAATCTATTGCGTCCTTATAAAGAATTGGATTCGCCCGTAGTCGCAGTAAACTATGTTAATGAATTAAAAGGCATGTTTCGTCCTCTATATGTTTTGCATTTATATTCTTCAAAAATTAAATTAGTCGGCGAGAAAGCAATGTCTTCTTATGCGATAGTCGATAATATGAGCAGAGGAATAGTGAACTCAAGAATTTCGGCTTTCAAAAGAGCTGTTGAACTTATATATTCAAAATATTATCCTAAATTATTAATTTTACTTCAATATGCGTCAAAAGAAAAATTGGAAACTTTGGAAGAATTTAATAAATTTTTAGAGATTACCGATGTCGATATACTCGGTTATTATACAAAATTAAAATTGGCAAATCAAAAACTTCATGAAAGCAAAATTGAAGCTGCAAAAGAAAATATAGGAAAAAAAGACGAAGAAGAAAAATTAAATAAAATAGAATCTATCGGAGTAAAACTTATTGAAAAATGCGTTTCTTTCAAAAAAGAAGATAATAATATAGAATACGAAACCGACCCTTTTTATACGATTGAAGAAAACGATAAAATTTATAGAATAAAAGTTTTAATAGATTTTTTAGATAGAGAATATTCAATATTGTTTGTTTCAAATAAAGTAAAATATAATTTAGTTTATGATAATTTAGTTAGAACGGATTATAAATCCGATTTTAATAATATATTTTTATCTTTGTCGGATATAAACTCAAGATTTAACGAATATAGCGAAATTTGTAAAAATATTTTGAAAGTAGAAGAAGACGAAGCTATGAGATTTGAGCAAAGAGTTTCTATGCTTTCAGAGAGAAACGGACAGAGAGCTTATATTTCAAAAAATTTAAAATCTACTGTTATGTCGATTATCAATTCTTTTAAAAAGAAACTTGACAAATTGCTTTTAGATAAAGAAGAGAGAGAAAAAATAATTGCAAATCCAAACGATATATTAACTTTATTTGCAGATATAGGAAATCATAAAAAAAGAGTTCAAGGCTATAATGTTTTAAAAGCATTAACCGAAGCCTATTATTTTATATCTGGTTTTAATTATTTGATAACAGAAGGCGAACTTTCTGGAGCTGGAATTTTAATCGATAAAGCAGAAGAGACTATAGAAGAAAAAAACGACAAAGAAGATAAAAAAGAAGAAGAAATAAAAGAAAACGAAGAAACTAAAAACGAAAATAATGAAGACGATAACGAAGTAAATAATACTGAAGAAAATGAAAAAGAAATTAATAACGACAAAGAAGAAAATATAGATACTTTTGTTTCCGATAATATAGACGAAGATGTCAAAGATATGTAAATAATTATTCAAATTGGAGATTATATTTTGTATAAATCAAAAAAAGTAATAATGCTTGAATATATTCCGTTGCGTATTTTAATGGAAATTATATCTTTCTCGCCGTATATATTTGTAGTTTTATTTGCAAAACTTATAGGCGCTTTAATGTATTATTTAGTTCCAAGCGCGAGAAAAGTCGCTTTAATAAACTTAAAACAAGCTTTCCCCGAAAAAACTTATAGAGAAAGAAAAAGAATAGCTAAACGCTCTATGAAATCTATGATAATAACTTTTGCAGAATTTATAAAATCTTCGAGAATGTCGAACAATCAAATATTAAAAAGAGTGAAAATTGAAGGGCTTGAAGATTTTGATAAAGCATTGGAAGACAAAAAAGGAATAATTGCAATTACGGGACATATAGGAAATTGGGAATATATAGCTTTTTATTTTGGAATTCATAAATATAATCCAAAAGTTATATTCAGACCTTTAGATAATCCTAAATTAGATAAATATATGCGTTCTTGGAGAGAAAAAAGAGGAGAAGAATGCATATCGAGATGGGGAGATTTAAGAGATATATTTAAAGCGTTATACGATAATTCGCCCGTTGCATTTTTATGCGACCAAAATTATTTAGACGGAATTTTTGTGGACTTTTTTAATTATCCTTGCGCTACCGCCGTAGGACCTGTAGCGGTCGCTATGAAAACTAAATCGCCTATAGCTATAATTTACGATGTTCCCGATAGATACGGACATCATAAAATAGTAGTTTCGGAAATAATGTATATTGAGGAAAAAGCGAGTAAAGAAGAGACTTTATATTATAATACTCAAAAATATACTAAAAAATTAGAGGAGATAATAAGAAAGTATCCTGAAAATTGGCTTTGGGTTCATCCAAGATGGAATACGAGACCAAAAGGAGAGCCTGAAATATTTTATAAACATAATAATTATAAGTAAATTTTATTTTACTTTGTTTTTTTATAGCTGGTTTATATAATACAATAAATTAAATAAAATTTTATAAAAAATTGTAATAATAACTATTTTGGAGGTATTTATATATGAATATGAATCAAAAAAAATCTTCATTTATGTTTTTTCTAAATTTAGGATTAACATTTACTTTAGTAGGGATTATAATTTCTTTCTTTATATTTTCATACGAGAAGAATTATAAAAAAGATAACTTCACGGTTTACGCTCAAGCCGCTCCTCAAAAAGTCGCTTTTTCAGGTTCTATAGACGGAGCTTTGCAAGTGGAAAGCGCAATTAGAGAAGTAGTTAATAAAAATATGGACGCCGTAGTTAATATATCTACTGAAATTGAAGCTAGACAAACCGAGCAAGACAGATACGCAGACGAGTTTTTTAGATTTTTCTTTGGCGACCAAGTTCCAAGACAGAGAAGAAATCAAAGGTCATTAGGAAGCGGTTTTATAGTTAATGAAGACGGTTATGTTTTGTCTAATTATCATGTTGTTAAAGGCGCTACTAAAATAATGGTTTTGCTTTACGGAGAGACTGAAGAGCTTCCTGCAAAATTAATCGGCTATGACGAAGCTTATGATTTAGCATTACTTCAAATAGAAGCGAATAGAACTTTTCCTTATGTAGCTTTGGGCGATAGCGATGCGATAGAGCCTGGCGAGTTTGCAATTGCAATAGGAAATCCTTATGGACTTAACAATACTGTTACTTTCGGCATAGTTTCTGCAAAAGGAAGAAGCGATGTCGGAGCTAATAGATATCAAAGATATATACAAACCGATGTTGCAATAAATCCAGGAAATTCGGGCGGTCCTTTATTTAATATTTACGGACAGGTTATTGGAATAAATACTTTAATATATTCTACTTCGGGCGGAAATATTGGAATAGGTTTTGCAACTCCTATTAATATAGCCACTTCCGTTATGAACGAATTAAAAGAAACGGGAAAAGTGACGAGAGGATATTTAGGAATATATTTGCAAGATATAGACGGAAATTTGGCGAGAGGGCTTAATGTTAGACAAGGAAGCGGCGTTTATGTAAGCGAAGTTATTCCCGACTCTCCTGCAAGCAGAGGCGGAATTCAAGACGGAGATATTATAACTGAATTTGACGGCGATAAAATGACAAAATCGGCTGATTTATTTAATAAAGTCGCCACTACAAAAGTAGGAAAGCATGTGACGGTTAAATATTTAAGAGACGGTAGAGAAAGAAGTGCGAAAGTGACTATAGAAGCTAGAATGGAAGATGCCGAAGAAATTCCAAGCGGAAGAAGTTTGCCTAATAGAGGACAATCAAATAATTCTCGTTCTTGGATGGGACTTGATGTTTCGGATATAACTCCCGAAATATCTCAAAGACTTCAAATTAGAAATAACGAAAGAGGCGTAGTCGTTCTTAATATATCTCAATCTTCAAAAGCCTATCAATCGGGACTTAGAGCGGGCGATGTTATAAAGGCTATTAACGGAAGGACAATATCTAATATAAGCGATTATAATAATTTCGTTAAATCTTATGGTAATGAAAAATCTTATACGATTACCATTAAAAGAGCAAGAATGACTTATGTTATTATTGTAGAATAATATTTAAGCGTGTAAATTAAAAATATATAGCGGTTTTATTAAAAGAAAGTAAAAATTATTTTTCTTCTTTTAATTGCCATTATATAAAATTAAAATATTGACAAATTAAATTCTTATTCTAAAATATAAATTAATAATTTAGTCGGAGATATTTTAATGAAAGATATAGTTATAGCTTTAGATATTGGCGGAACTTCTATGAAAGGAGCGATTGTAGAAGAAAACGGAAATATTTTATATAAAGAAAGTTTTGATGTTGATGCGAATCATACAACCGAAGAACATAAAAAAAGAATAAAAGAAGTTATTGAAAAATTAAAATCTCATATTCCTGCAGATTATAAAGTAATTGGTTTGGGAATAGATAGCCCTGGAGTAATGAATAAAGAAACTCTGCATTTGGGCGGAGCTGAAAATATTCCTGGACTACATGGAATAAAATTTTCGGATATAGGAGATTTATTTAATCTTCCCGTAAAAACCGTAAACGATGCGAGCGCTGCAGCTTTGGGAGAGGCTAAATACGGAAGCGGTAAAGAAAAAAATTATCAATCAATAATGTTTATTACTTTAGGAACGGGAGTAGGCGGAGGATTTGTCTTAAACGGAAAATTATTCACGGGAGCTCTGGGCGGAGCGGGAGAGCTTGGGCATGTATTTGTTGTCCCTGACGGAGATAGATGCAATTGCGGTTCTTCAGGATGCATTGAAAGATACGCTTCCGCTACGGGATTTATAAACATGGCAAAACAGAAGATTCATAAAAATCTTATTCCTACTACTTTAACCTACGAAAAATTAGATAAAGGAAAGGCTAAAGCTTTATTTGACGCCGCTAAAAATGGAGATATTCTTGCGAAAGAAACTATAGCGGAATGTTCTTATTATTTAGGAATGTCTATAGCTCAAGCTTTAAATATGCTCGATTTGGATTTGGTTCTTATCGGCGGAGGTTTATGCAAAGATTTCGATATGATGATAAATGATATTAAAAGAGGAGTTCAAAATTACGGTTTAAGAATGATGGTTAATAATCTTGAAATAAAACCCGCTTCTTTAGGAAACGATGCGGGAGTTTTAGGTTGCGCCGCGTTATTTTTTAGAAATAATTAATTTGAAATAATCGAATAAAAATTAAATTATATATCTATAATATTTATTTTATTTCCGTTAAGCTCTATCATTTTTTCTTTTGCAAGTCTATTTAATTCTCTCGATAAAGCGCTTCTGTCGGCGGATATAAACTCGGCTAGTTTATCTCTGCTATAAGGAATATTTATTTTTTCCGATTTTTGCATATTAGACATATATTCTAAATATAAAATAATTTTGCTTCTCAAACTCTTTTGACTCAAAATATCGTTTTTCATTGAAAGAAATTTATTTTTATCGGAAATTATTTTTAATAAATTTTCTATAAATATATTTTTATTTTTTTCTAAATTATTATCGAATATATCTTTTATATTTATTTTTAATATTTCGCTTTTGCTTAAAGATATTGCAGTTATTTGAGATATTTTATTTGTTGATAAAGCCATAGCTTCGGCGAATATCTCTCCGCTTTCAAGTATATTGACTATATTTTTTCTTGTGTCGTCATATTCTTTCGATATTTCAATTTTTCCGTTTAATATTAAATATATCGCTTCTACTTTATCTCCCATATCTATTATTATATTTCCTTTTTCGTATAATTTCTTTTGAGATTTAAAATTATTCAAAATATTAGGAATTTCTTTTTTGTCTATATTGTCAAATAAACGAGTTTTAATTATTGTGTTTAAGTATTCTGTCATAATAAAACATTTTAATTTTTATTAATAAAAAATCAATATTATAATAAATTTTATTTTATACAATTAAAAATCAGC
>OIYR01000621.1_pt1 | contig 19445 bp, 17 predicted proteins | sample 1588221 | NCBI WGS metagenome assembly OIYR01 (sample SAMN03283292) | human gut metagenome | biome: human-associated habitat; material: feces | host: Homo sapiens | place: Peru | collected 2012 | reverse complement strand
ACTCCGGACACCTTGATTAAAAGTCAAGTGCTCTGCCAACTGAGCTAATGAGTCATATGGGGTGGAATGACGGATTCGAACCGTCGGTCTCCAGTGCCACAAACTGGCGCGTTAACCAACTACGCTAATCCCACCATATATTGTGTCAAATGTTGATTTTAGCTTTGCTGAAAATAAAACAAATATACATTCGACATTTTACTTTGTTTTACAATAAGGCTATTGGTTTTTCAACCGGTTTTTAACACAAGTAATGTTGATTTAAATATACATCATCAGTCAACGAGAAATATTATATCAAAACTCATCGTAAATGTCAACATTAATTACAATATTTTTTTATTTAGTTAATTCCCAAAGCAAATGCAAAACCGAATTTCGAGTTGCATTTACTTTGGGAATTAACAAAGGTCAATCTTCGAACAAGTTATAGTCAAATACGCATTGAAACAGCGGGGAAATTGTGATAAAATATACACAGAATTCACCGCAGCTTGTTGCGTTTTTGATTATAAATTAATCAACTTCATTCTGAAGTCCGGGATAAGTTTTTAGTATCATTATTATGGAGGAGGTCATTTAATGGGCTTGTTTGATAAAAATAATAAAGGTCTGTTTGGCGGTTTATTTGATTTCAACGGTGACGGCAAAACGACTTGGGACGAGGAATACCTTGCTTTCAAAATATTTGAGGAATGTACCAAAAAAGAAGAAAGCGATTATGACAGCGACCTTGATTCCGACTTGCTTAGTGATACCGTCTTATCTGACAAATATGATTGGAGATTATACTGCGAAGACGGATTTAGCTATGATGTTAACCCCGAAGATTACGAAACCGAAGAAGAATATGAGGAAGCGCTTAATGAAGCAAAGTACGGTTGGCGTGATAATTGTGAAAGCATATTAGATACCGGTATTGACCCCGAAGACTGCGAAACCGAAGAAGAATATGAGGAGGCTCTTGTCCAGGCGCAGGAGAGAACAAACAGCATAGGTATTACTATGAATTTTTCGGTTGATTGTCCGGCACATGATAAACTCGATGAAATCAAAGAGGAAAATTATCCTAACAAAAGAAGATACAATGCCGCTTACACACTGGCAGATGAGTTTCTGATTTACAGTAGTGACGAATATGAAAAGTCAGAAAAAGACCGTTGCCGATTCATCATGGATAAAGCTGATACAATTCTTGCAGCTAATTACTTAACCCCCGACGGAAGCTTCTTATATTCGCAGGCAATAAAAGATAATTTCAGCCTTCCTTGCTCCCTCCCCGATGAAGATGAAATACGGGAACTGGAATTTCACGAGGTTCTTTGCAAAATATCAAGGTATGATATACCTCTTTCATTTGAAGTATGGGCTTGGTGCTTGGAAAAATTTTTGCCTTTTGCAATGTATGATGATTCCTGCGGTAATGATTTAAGTACAGAGGTTATTGACGATCTTTATGACTTTCCTGATGGATATAAAACAAAGCTGATTCAGTATATGAGCGAAAACAGGAATTTCTGCAATACAGTTATAAGTGCCGGCGATGAATCAGCAAACAATATGCCCGAATTGATTGCGGAAGCAATAAAAGAAAAACAGACTACAACGGCACTTGTTCTTTTTAAATCCGAATTAAAAAAGGCGAAAGGCGATTGGAAGAAGATAAACACCCTCACTGAGGAAGTGATTCTTTGGTGTAAGAATTACGATGAGCTGGAATCTATCGAATATTTCAGGGACAATCTTCTTCCGCTTGTAAAAGAGATTTCGACAGGAATGGTTCAAGACGAAATACCGAAATGGGAAAGTGATATTGCCAAATATATAGACCGTGTAGAAGACGAGTGCGAACAGTACGCTTATACGCGGAAAAACGCTTGGAGAAAAACGGTTCCGGATGGTAAAAAATACGCATTAAATCCTATTGACTATGACACGGAACAGGAATACCTCGAAGCCTTTAATGAAGAAAAATACGGGTGGCGTAAGTGGTACAAAGAACGTGATAATTACGGTTTAGACCCTAATAGCTTTGAAACGCAGGAAGAATACAGAAATGCTCTTACTGCGAAAATTAAAGAAGCTCGTCGGCAAAAGCAAACCAAAAGATCGGCGGAACAGCAGCTTAAAAAGCAAGACGAAATTCAGGAGTATGAAAAAGACAAAACCATATATACATACTGCGGAATACTCCTGCCGTTTTCTTCCCGTCCGTATTTTTTCCGTACCGAGGATGGCTCAATAAAGATTGGCGATACGGTTATCGTGCCGGTAGGAGAAGATAAAAAGGAAATACAGGGGAAGGTTGTTTCTGTCGGACAGTATTCACGATTAGGTGTACCATACCCGGTGGAAAAGACTAAAATGATAATTTGCAAAACGGAGGAGGAAACAAACTTATGAGCCTTGCTTAATACCTCTTAAAAATCTACTTGCAGCAATAAAGATAAAATACATAAAGACTATTTCAGCATTGACAAATCAAAAAAATTGCATTAAAATGTAATTAACCTATAAAGAGTGCGTGAGGGACAAGCCCCGTGACCGCACACCAACCTACCGAAAAGGAAAGGTGGTAATGCTTGGATGATGGGTGTATATATAAATTCAACGCCTATCAAACGATAGGCGCTTTTCTTTGCCCTCTTACGGTAATATAATTTTCAGGAGAATTTTTATGTCAAAAACAATCGAAGAACTATCTCATAGCAATGGCAGAGTCTATGTATATTTCAAAACTGAAGCTATTTGCCGCCAATTTCTGATACAAGCCGAACAGGAAGGCTTCACTTTTGGGGACGGTGTAAAACCGACAAAACGGCACACCGACAGTATTATCGCCGTCAACAAAAACCGAACCCTCAATTATGTTGGCATAAACGGTCACATTGCTTATGGCAGCAAAACAAAATACGTTGGAAACCAAAAATTGCTTCGTATTGATTTTGAGGATTATATTGGCTAAAAAGTTTTGTTCCTTATCGCTTTAATTAATCCTTGTAAAAAGGCAACGCCCCATACAGCATTATATGTTGCTGTACAGGGGGCTGCTGACTTGGTTGTTAATTCTATAAAAAGGCGCAGTATAGCAGGCAAAGACTAAAGGAAATTTTGAATTTATGATTGATACTATATTATGATGTACATGCAGACTATACTGCGCAATTATAGATTTGAACCGATAATCGTTTTTTCTACCTACCCAAAAAACAGTTACCGTGGTCAAATACACGCTTGGGGCAATGCCCTCGACTGAAATATCGGATAAAAACGATTATTTCTTCAATGCGCTTTTTAAGCATTTCGGTGCAGATGGCTGATACTGGAACCACAGACAAGTTGAGTTGCAGCTTTTTGCAGCAGCCTTCATAGCAATCTTAGATGCTTTATTGCTGATTGCTTTTTTTAATTTCATGATAATGCGCTCCTTTCTTTTTTTAAAGTATAGCATTTGGAACGCATTTCAATCAATACTTTTGTCCCGAACGCCCAAATATTGACCCGAACGCAAAAATCAAGTCGATTTGAGCGATTTTTTGTATTATTCGCATTAAAGCGGTATTGTTATTTCACTAATAAATCCACCATTACCCTGCCTATTCTTATATAATCCGTTATATTTTTTCACTGTAGATGTAATTATAGACAATCCGACACCTCTATGATTCGGTTTTGAGGAAAGTATCTTATCGCCGTCAAATCTGAGCGGTTCAGCTAAACTGTTACGCATATTTACTATTATAAAACCGTTTACCTTATTCATAGAAAAAAATATGTAAGGCTCCTGTCTGACCTTTTGGCACGATTCAATAGCATTATCCCACAGATTTGCAAACAGCGCCGTTATGTCAAGGTCATTCATAAAATCAAGAGAAAGATCCTCTACTCTGGTGTCAACCCTTATGCCCAGGCTTTCCGCCTTTGATATTTTTTGGCTGAGAACTATACTGAGTATTTGATTGGAGCATTTAAAGCCGACAAACAGCGAATCGACCTCTTTTTCAATCATTTGGCTGTATTCCTTTGCTTCACCGCTGTCTGTTTTACTGAGTTCACTCAGGATATTCATATGCTTTTTTATATCGTGAATTACCTTTCGCGATTCTTCGTATTTACTGCTGATTTCGGAGTAATTGGACAACTGCATCTGATTTTGTCGTTTTGTTAATTCCAGCTCATATTTCAGCCTGTAATAAGACGCTATCCGATTAATGATATATGTAATATACAGATTAAGTATTATGAATCCGACAAGCAGTGTAAAAATTACTGTTCCGTCTTTTGAAGAATCAGCCTTTATTGTGAAAATATACAATATGAATATTTCAAAAACAAACAAAAATATTACCGACAGTATCTCCTGCAATTTTGTTGATTTAAAGTCGCGGTTGCATACAAGATCCGTAAATATTTTATAAATAGTTATCATTATTAATATATTCAGGGTATTGCTTATCAGCATAAGCATTGAATTTGACAGCACATCGTTAAGCGTTTGGCCGCCGATGCATGTCCAAATTACAACGGATGCAACGTCACTTGCAAGCAAAAGAAATATGAGCAACAGATTAAGCAGCAGCGAGCTTCTTATGCGTGCATTATAAAAGATCAGGCAAATTGCGTTAAAGCTCAAAACTCCGTATAAGATATTTACAATGAGTATTCCGAAATGATTTACCGCTACCATAATTAAAAAAGCGGTTATAAACAATGAAATATAAAGTGCTTTGCTTTTGTATCTGCGACCGTAGGCTTTTTTAAAAAAGAGCATCATTATCAGATTCAGTACAAATGTACACAAAGACTGCCCAAACATAGACTGTACGGTAGTGTTCATAATTTTTCCTCAAGTCTGCGAAGCTGCATTGACAGCTTTTCAAAAAAGTCTTTTTGTTTTTTCTGTGCAAGCGGAACCCATTCTCCGTCAGTCAAAAGAATTCCGTTATTTTTTTGTAGGCTTTCGACGTAATTCATATTTACTATGCAGGAGCGATGAGTCATATAAAATCTATCATCACTGAGTTTTTCAAAAATCGAAACAAGGTTTTCCTTTACTATGTATTTTTTATAGACTGTCGAAACTAAAATATTCCGTTTCTTCTCGACCATACAATACATTATTTCGCTTATCTTCTGAATTTCAACTCCGTTTTCTGTATGCAGACCGATAGTTTTGTCATCAGCGTCGCTGAGGGTTAAGAATAAATCCGAAAGCACTCCGTATATGTCCTTTGCCTCAAAAGGCTTGGTGATAAAATCAAAGGCATGAACCTTATAGGCTCTTCGCCAGTAATCGCAATAGCTTGTTATATACACTATCGGGACGTTATAATCGGTTTTTCTGATTGTTTCCGCAAGCTGAATACCGTTAAGCTCCGGCATTTCAATATCAAGAAAAATTGCGTCGTATCTTTCAAGGTTTGAAATAAGGTCCTTTCCGCATTGAAACACATTAACATTTAATTCGATTTGGTGTTCCTTTGCAAATTGTTCTACAAGCTGTTCAAGTATGCTTCGTATTCTTTTTTCATCATCTACAATAGCAATATTAAACATAACCCTCACCTTAAATATACTTAATTTTGAAACTAATTATTTTTAAGGTTTTTTATGTGTCCGCATAAAAGCAGTACGCCCGATGAGATGATTGCGAGATTAGCCGCCAAAGAAAAACAGATAAATCCAAAAGCACTGAAAATTATGCTTACCGCTATCTCGATAAACAATATCAGGACGGATATTTTCTTAAACCGCCGTTTTTCATCATCATCAAGACGTTTGTTTTCGGTATCCACAGGTGAAACCCTGAAAACTATAAAAATAATCGGAACAACAAGAGCATAACTTATCCAAAGAACTATCGGATTTGCAAACAGTTTTACAATAGTCAGAGAAATACAAACCGTACACAAAGAATATATAAAACACTTCAATCTACTCTCCGTATGATAGCCTCCTGCGTATGTTCGCAAAGATGAGAACATAAGTAAAAAAATAAGGCACTCCCAAAAGCAGCAAAACAACAAGCCCGCTACTAAAAGAGTAACCCAAAATATACCTTTAAGAAATATAATCTCGACTCCGTATCGTATTATTTCAACTTCGTCGCTTTCCTTATCGGCGGATATTAAATTTGTTATTGCATCTAATACCTTATCCATTGCCACACTTCCGTGAATCACATTTTAAATCGAAGCACACTCTGCTTTACTTACAATAAAGAGAACTTGCACCAGATTGCAACCGGTGCAAAAGAACATTAACTCCTCAGAGGTTCGGTTGGAGATTATACTCCCGCTGAAATTCTAAGGCGTCACCCGTGCCTAAGAGGCGAGAAACATTTGCACTCGGTTATAGCTTCGTCGGAAACAGAGCTATTATAACACATTATAAAGCATTTGTACATATTTTTTTAAAATTTTCCATAAAAATATTAGGCAGCAATCTATGCAGCCTAATAATTCTCTGTATTTATAAATCAAAATTCAAATCGGAGCAATTCACTAAAAAACACCCCTGTGCCAAAGCCTTCAAAATCAACGCTAAATCGCTAAAAAATATCAACGCTCAATTTCCTCTTTGAAAAACAATATTTGATAATCACCGTAGTTTATTGTTATACTGTTTATTCCCGAATTGCTTCGCTCAATTTTAAATGCTGTTTCGGTTCCCTCGTCAAAGCACGCTGTTATCGTATCGTCATCGCCAAGCTCATATGTGCCGCTGTGAGTGCCGTCCGATATATCGCCGGGATTGAGCCAAAGGTAAAATTTCCCATCGTCTTTGAACTCAAGCAAACCGTTATAGTTAGTATAATGTGTATTGTATATCTCGTTAAGATCAACCTCGTCGCCACTTGAATTTGTTGCGCCTGACGGCACCCAATTATAATTAACAAGCTGTGCCGCATCCGAAGAATTATAGAAATTAACCCCTATTATTATCGCCGTTGTACAGATTGCAGCCGTCAAAACAACGATTGCCGCAGTCAATATCCTTTTAACAGCGGACTTTTTCTTTGGTTTTGGATTTTTTTCGGTATATTTTTTAGTCTTTCTTTTTTTACTCATTTTTATCGTGCAATCAATTATAGAATCTAACGTCAATATCTCCATAGTGACCGGTAATATCCGCAGGTTCGTCGCCGTCCCATTCATTTACCGTCATAAAGAAATTTTTGTCGTTTGTATATGTCATTGTTATATCATCGTCTTCAACCAAATATGCGCCTGTATAGTCGGGAGAATTGGTAAGCGTATCTGTAAATGTACCGTCGCTGTTAAAGGTGATTACGCCGTCGGTATATTGACTGCCAAAAACCTCTTTAAGGGAGATTTCTTCTCCTGTTTCGGAATCCGTTGCACTATACGGTACATATGTTGAATTAAAGCTGCTCTTTACGGTTCCTCCCTTTGTGGGTACGACAATTTCGTCTGCTCCGTTTCCGTCTGAATCAGCCTGTGAGTCATTGTCGGACTCTTGTGAATCCTGCGAACTCTGCTCCTGTGCATTTGTTGCGGTTTGGGTTTCGGATTCTGTTTGCAAAATGTCCGAAGCAACAGAGTTGTCAGTTGAAGGTGCGGCAGTTTCAGAGTTCTTGGGGGCTTTGCCGCCGTTCAGAAAAATTATCAGTCCGATAACGGCTGCAATAACGACTACCGCAGCTACAGAAAGGATTATAATAGGTGCCTTTGAAATTTTATCATTCGGAGCGCTGTGTTTTCCTGCCATTAACTATTCTCCTTTTTCTGATTTTCATTTTTTAACTTTATTATCACGCTGCGCTTAACCATTTTTCCGTTATAATAAATATATTCATCGGAATCTTTGGTTTCATCAATGTCAATATTACGCAACAGCTCATCATACCTATTCTTTTGTTCGTTGCTTTGTTCCTCATCATCAAAGAACTTTCCGTTTCTGCGGTTTTGCATCTTTTTATCAATACTTTCAATCTTTTTATCGTTATCAACAATCATATTATACATCGGCTTAAACACTGCCGCATTTATTATAAACGAAACAAGCGAGGGCAATATAAACAACGCAAGCACGATTGTTGCTATTACGACCGCTATATCCGTTGTGCAGCAAAACATAACCGTTGAGCAAATAACAAAAAGAATGAACAATCCCAATACGGCAAAAATATTGTGCTTGATTTCTCCGAATGACATAAGCAAACTGTTTTTGTAGATATTTTTCATTGAAATATCAAAGGTAACTGTCATCGGCGGAATATAAAAAAACGCAAAAAGCAAAAACAGCACAATCAGTATTGTTATTACAAGCAAAGCGTAGAACATTCCCTGCTTTTGTGCCAAAGCCGCATAAAAAGCTATTGAATAATAGCTGAACAACAGCGACAAATACAACACGACGCCATGAATTAAAAATCTGAGAAAGTTCTCCTTTACTCCGACAAGAAAGTCACCGAATACAGGAATACCTTCTTCGCCTCTCGCTATGTGGGCGGTGACCTGAACCACACCGGCATAAAAAGGGAATATCGGTATGACCGATAAAAACAGTATGTAATAGGCGTTAAGTCCCGTAAAATTATTTATCAGCCAAAATACCGAAAAAATAATTGCCGCCGGTACGGCAAACAAAAGGTTTGTAAATAACAGCCTGTGAAAATTATGAAAAAGGTTTGAAACTACTCTTGTTAAAGCAGTTGTTGGCTTTTCAGATGCCATTTTAACCTCCGAAAGAGGACAATCAGTCCTAAAATTTAAACGAGCCTGCAAAAAGCGTCCAAAGCGCCGTATCAAGAAGCGCCGCACAAAACGTCATTATCAAAGCTGTGAGAAATCTTGAGCTCAAAATCGAAAATCCGTCCCTGAGTGAAAATTTCGGAGCTGTCTTGCTGACAGTAGCAAAAAACATACGCTTTGAAAAATAAAACGCCGATGTCGAAAAAAGCACAAGCGCAATGCAGAACAAAAATGTGCCGGGAAGCAGTATTAAAAGATAAAATCCCACTCCCGAAAGCTGATTTGTAATAAATAAATATCCTGCGGTGATTCCTGTTCCAAAGCCTTTGAACAAAGCGGCAAACGACATTGCCGGTATTCCCCAAGGCGACATTCCGAACAAATACACTGCAAATAAAAATATAAAATCAGAAGCAAAGCAAGCGCAAAACGTACCGACAAAATTCTGCGTCATTCTTGATTTCAGGTTTGTAGTAAACAAAAAATCAAGCGACGCAAGCATTTCGGAATCGGCATTTTGGGCATAAACAGAGCCCGCCGCCAAACCAAACAATATCAGACTGACAAACATTACCTTTACGCCGTACCTTTTAAAGAAATAACGCACGTCGGAAATTTTTATCCGTCTGATACTTCCTGTGCCTGCATCGGTTTTTTTGAATGAAAATACTATGCCTTTCATAAAAACATTCCTTTCGTTTTAACGGGTCATAAATTGTAAATGATCTTGGATTGTCCCATTTAAATTTATGCGGAATGTTTTTAGTTTATGAAATTAAAATCGGAGCAATGCTACGAAGCAGGGCTTGCGAAAGATTGCAAGCAGTGCAAAGAAGCGTTAACTCCTCAGGAATTCAGTGAAAATCCCTGCACTCAGATTATTTTCCAAGCTCCTCGGCACGCTTTGTGCAGGCTTCCATAGCGTCCTGAACCGCTTCTGTAAAGCCGTGTTCCCTGAGCTTGTCAAGAGCCGCAATAGTAGTGCCGCCCTTTGAACTTACCTTTTCAATGAGCACATCGGCAGAGTCGCCGCTCTCTCTCAGCATTGCCGCAGAGCCTTCAAGAGTAGCGCACACAAGGTTCATCGCTTTGTCGTAGTCTATTCCCTTTTGCTGTGCATAATCTGCCATTGCCTTTGCAAAAAGATAAATATATGCAGGACTGCTGCCGTTGACCGAGATTATCTCGTTCATATGGTCCTCGGTGATGTATTCACATACGCCGCTTCCTGCAAACATATCGTAAACTGTCCGCTTGTCCTCCTCGCTGATATTATCGGACGGACAAAGCGCCGACGCTCCTTTTTTGAGCAAGAGAGGAGTATTGGGCATCACTCTGACTACAGGACATTTACATTCAAGTGCATTTTGAACGTAGTCAATAGAAATTCCTGCGGCAATCGAAACAAATGTTTTGTTTGGGTTTGCCTCGGATTTTAATTCGGAAAGCACCTCGGCATAATTTTGCGGCTTTACGGCAAGCACGATAATGTCGCTTGAGTTTACAACATCAGCGCCGCTTTTTTCGATATTAACACCGAGCTTTGCAATCTCAAGGCACTTATCCTCGCTGACATCAAATATATTGATAAAGTCAGCTTTTCCGTTGTGCTGGGCTATCAGACCTTTTACAATAGCGGTTGCCATATTGCCCGCACCTATAAATCCTATGCGTTTCATTTTCATATACCTTCTTTTATATTTGCTGTATTAACATAAAAATGTTGTCAGTGAACAGATACACTGCCGTTGCGGTGGCAGGTGTATTTAAAGTCATATTTATTGCTTGAACCGTCACGGGCATAGTCGCCGTAGAAGAACATTTCGGCTTCATCAATTCTTCTGTAGAGAAGTCCCCAGTAGCATGAGCCTGCGGCGTGGTGATAGGCAAAGAAGTTGTCTATAAAGCTTTGCTTGTTGACATTATTCAGATCTCTTGAACCCGAACCACCCGATACGGAAGCGTATGTCTTGTATATGTATCCGACCGTGCCGTTTGACAGCTTGATCTTATACCAATTTGAGTTATAGGTCTTGCCGTCCGCAAAAGTAAATTTTGTATTCTGTGCCATACAGGTCAGCACGGAATATCCTGTTCCGGCACCCGAACGCAGATTAACGTAGCTGTCGTTTACATATCCGCTTGCGCCCGATGAAACAGACGAACCGCCTGATTTTGTATTCAGCAGAACATCTTTGAGGTCGGAATCATTGTAAATTGCATATGAGCCGACGTTGTAGGCAAAGCACACAAGTGCGTCAAACTGCTGTTGATTGAACTTAACATCGTTGTTAATAAGAAAATCATTGGTCTTTGAGGTGTATCCGCCTTTATTTACCGTCTGATAAAGATAAGCGTACGCCTCGGATTTGGTAATATTATTATAGAACTGTTCGTTTGACAAAACTACTTTGCCGTAACCCAGCGTAGGATCGCTTGTTATACTATCGGGAGTCACTTTTGAAAGAAATCCCTCGTAATTTGCTATGTTACCGATAACCTGATCGCTTGCTCTGCGTTCGCCCGTTACGGTAGTTTCGGTATCGGTAGAGTTTGTTACAAACGCTTCGCCCTCGCCGTTGCCCGAAGTTAGAGTCCATTTGCCGGAATTGCGAAACATTGCATATGCTTTAAATTTCCATTTTCCTGGTTTAGATAATTTCTGACTGCCGGACCAAATAAAGTTATCGCCGTCTTTTTCTTTTTTATCGGCGTTTACCGTATAAGAGGTTGAGCCGTTTGACACAACAAATCTTACTGCTGTTCTGTCCGTATCGGTAATAGCCTTAAACGATACCGTAGAGTTTTTTGGAGCGGAATTCGGAGTTGCATAAACGAACTGAACGCTGTCACGGCTTATAACCTTAATTAGGCAAGTTGCCGCTCCGCTTGATGTATAGGCAGTGATTGTTACAAAGCCTGTTGCTTTTGTATCTACAATGCCGTTTTTTACTGTTGCAATTGAAGTATTCGATGATTTCCAGCTTACGCCGGACGTTGACGAAGTTAAATACACTGATTTAAGCAAGCTCAAATTTGAAATGTTTGTACTTGATATATTTACGTTTGAGCCGCTTTTGACATTGAGTTTACAGCTTGCCGAATACTTGCCCGAAGAGGCGGTTATAGTTGCTGAGCCTGATGACTTTGCGCTTACGATACCGTTTGAATCAACAGAGGCTACCGAATTATCGGAGCTTGACCACTTTACCAAGTCTGAACACCTTGCGGTAATGGCAAGCTTGTTGCCTACATAAATAGTTTCGCTTGTATTTGATAACTTTATTGATGAACCGGTATTATCACTTGAAGGTTTTGTTTCGGTGGAATTTTTATCCTCAGACGGCTTGCTTGTTGAATCTTTTGTGACATATTCCTTTACTACATAGCCTTTTTTGCCGTCGGAAAGTCTGATTGCATACCACCTTGAATTATACAGCTTAGTATCGGTAAACGTAAATTTGGTTTTTTCACGCATACAGGTAACTATTGAATAGTTAGTTCCCGCACCCGAACGCAGATTAACATAATCGGCGTTTATGTAGCCTGTTGCGTTTGAATCGGAGTTCGACGAATCATCGGATTTGGAGCCGCCGCTTGACGTTATCTTTACAAAGGTGTCCTTAACATAACCCTTTTGACCGTTTGAAAGCCTAATTGAATACCAGTCCGAATTATATAGCTTTGTACTAAGCATAGTGAATTTCGTGTTTTGGCGCATACAGGTTACTATGGAATAGTTTGTTCCTGCGCCCGAACGCAGATTGACATAATCGGCGGATATATAGCCTGTTGCATCTGATGAAGCCGAGCTGTCCGAATCATCACTCGGAGAAGAGGTTGCCTCAACATAAGTCTTCATTACATATCCCGTCCGGGAGTCTGAAGCCAATTTAACCTTATACCAGCTTGAATTGTAGAGTTCGCCGTCAACAAAAGTGATTTTTGTATTCTCCCGCATACAGGTAATAATTGAGTAGTTCGTACCCGCACCCGAACGCAGGTTAACATAGTCCCCCGATATATAACCGCTTGCGTTCGCCGAAGGTGTGATTGCAGCGCTCGCCGAAAAAATCTGTATCGCACATAAAAAAGCCGAAGCCAACATAACTACAGCAAGGATTACGCATATCACCCTGACAAATAGCTTGGATTTCATAATTTCACCTTCTAAATTCTTTAATATCATCGTAAAAAATATAATTTTTCTATTGTATAGAGTCATTCAAGTCGGAGCAAAGCTTGCGACAGATTGCAAACAGCACAAAAGAGCGTAAGCTCCTCAGAGTTTCAGTGTGAGCTAATAACTTCCGCTGGAATTCCAAAGCACCACCCACCGCCTAAGCAACGGGCGACATTTTCGCTTAAATTATAACACATACATCTATTTTTCGCAATTAGAATTTTAAATTTCATTAAAATTCACAAAAAGAATTTTAAAATATATTAAATTTCGCTAAAGGAATTTTGGGAAATATTTCCTTATTTAAGTTTTCCAAACAATTTGCCGCGCAGCTTGCGGACATAAGCCGCAACAAACACCGTTACCGCATAATCGTAAAAAACAAAAAATATATTGCCAATGACAAGAAACGCCCACGGAATGTACACTCCGAACAGGGTGTAATCTTCATTTGGTATTGAAAGCAAAAATGTGCCTATGAAAAACGAAGCGACCGCCGCCGCATTAAAAACCGCAAGCTTTAGAAAAAACAAAAGAAACTTGTTTTTAATCTTGCTTTCAAATACATTTTTAATTATCGGATAATAACCGAAAAACGCTATAAAATAAAGCACAGCCTCCTTGTCGCCTGCAAGGAACACCGACAAAACAGAAATGACCGCAAACACGCCTATCGACCATTTTACGCCGTATTCTATAACCACCGCTATTACCAGTATCCCCGCAAAGCACGGAAGCGCATATGTACCCACAGGCACAATAGATGTAATCATCATAAGCACAACGCCGAGAGCGGCAATTATTGCACAAACGGCGATGCGAAAGGTCGATTTTTTAATTCCGTTATTCATAACAGCGTCCTTATCTGCAACAGTTACACAAACAGTTGGCGCACATCATAGCCGAACAAATATCACATACCGAACATTCAGAGCCCGACTGAGAATTGGGCTGATTAAATCCGCCGTAATTGTAGGTGCGCTGTCCCTGCATATTATTCATTGCCGCACGGTACTCCGGGTTGTTCGGATCCATATTACACGCCGTGTTAAAATAGCCGAACGCCTGTTCGCTCCAGCCTCTGCGGTACGCACACATTCCCTTGAGATAGTACCACTCGGCAGTGCGGTTTCCGTTTGGCGTTGACCCAAGCACCTGTTCAGCCTGGTCAATCATATTGCGCTGAATATAAATTCGTACATTATAAAACTGCGAGTTTGAAGAATTTGCCGACGAATAAGCGGAACTGCCCGTTGAGCCTGTTCCCTTGCCCTTTTGACGCCATTGGTTTATTGTATCATAAGCCTCGTTGACCTCTTTCATTTTTTGTTCGGCAACATCCGCAAGAGGCGAATTTGCATAATTATCGGGGTGATACTTTTTTGCAAGCTTGCGATATGCCGTCTTTATCTCTTCGTCAGTGGTGGTTTCGCTCACTCCGAGCACTTCATATGGATTTGTCATTTTTTACCTCCGTAGCTGTTTTTTCGGTTACCTTGTTTTGAACAGTCGGGAAACCGTAAAGCAACATATTATCAAAAATTCCTTTAAAATCTTTTAAATCTATAAGATTATAAGCATTATATGCCCTTGCAAGCGACTGATTAAGCACCGAAGTCATAAGCGAACATATATCCTCAGATTCAACCTTTAGGAACGGATTAAAACAACCGCTCTTTTTATCCTTTGTATAATCATCTGCGGCGTCGATAAAATATATCCACCTGCCGAGCTGGTAGCCCAATTCATAATATGTCCGCCTGTCAAAGTCGCTTTCGGCTTCAAGAGAAAGCACGCTTGCAAGCATATTTCCTGTCGGGTGAGCCGACATATCAAGAGAAAAGTCATCGGATTGTTCGGCTTTTTGCTGCAGCGTCATCATCTCCGAAACGCATTTCTCCAAATCAGGATAAATTCTCATTGCCTTTTTGTGCCAATGTGAAAAGAAAGGCAAAACGAGATAAACTGCAATTTTTTTGAAGAATCCGCTATCAACAATATCATCTTTCAGCTTATAGTAAGAGGAAATTACCGAAAGCGCCGCAGCTTTTGAATAGCAATCGCTTTTATCCTCCGCATATTTGCATTTTTTAAGCGGATTAAATCTGCATCTGCCGTCCCTAAAGCCCGAACAGCTTCTGTGAAGCGACATAAGCAGCATTGCATAAAAGGTGCAGTCATAACTGAGAATAAGTCGGGTAAGAAACGAATAATCTTTTCCGAGCTGTTTGCAAAGTCCGCAGTAAACGGACTTGTAGGCGTCATATTCACGAACCAAAAGCTCACTTTTTTGAACCTGCAAATATCCAAACACTTGTCTGCTCCTTAAATACAATTATACATTGTAATTATACAATATAATGCGAAAAATGGCAATAGAAAAGTGGATTGCAAAATTTTCTTGAAAAATTTGACGAATGATATTATACTTTTATCATATCCATACAATTTTTATTAAAACACGGTAACAAAATAATTTTTGGGCGGAGGGCGGCGAATTTCACGCAATTATGAATGTTTACGATTTTGACAAAACAATATATGACGGCGACTCGACCGCCGACTTTTACCTTTTTTCACTGAAAAGTCACAAAGGTATTTTTAAGCTTTCACCCTCGCTGTTATCGGCGTTTTTAAAATACTATGTGTTTAAAATCGGCAGTAAGACGCAATTTAAGGAAACTATGTACAGGTTTTTGACGTACTGCGACATTGACAGGGATGTTGAAGAATTTTGGAAACGGCACAAAAACAAAATTAAGGATTTTTATAAAAGGCAGAAAAAAGACGACGATCTGATAATTTCTGCTTCTCCCGAATTTTTGCTTAAACCGGTTTGCAAAAATCTAATTGCCTCAAAGGTCGATAAAAAAAGCGGAAAGTACAGCGGCATCAACTGTCACGGAGAGGAAAAAGTCAGGCGTTTTTATGAAATTTTCGGCGATAAAAAAATCGACGAGTTCTATTCGGACAGCAAAAGCGACGAGCCGTTGGCAAAAATTGCAGACAAAGCGTTTATTGTAAAGAAAAACAAAATATCGGAATGGAAATTCTAAGAAAATAACGGTTGGAGCATAATACTCCAACCGTTTTGCGTGTACCAAAGCTCATTCGGAATTACAGCAGCTGCAATGCGGCTCTGAGGTTCCGCTATCAGAATCAATCGGGCTTGGCGGGAAGAATGAATCCGTCGGGAATTCAATCTGGCTGAATACTTCGCACGGATCATCGGTTTTTACGGCGCACTCTTTGCGCGGAACACAGAAATCATACGACGGTATCAAGAGCTGTACGTTGCGCTGAAGTCTTGTAATCGTGAAAATTCCCAGCGTTACAAGAACCTGCTTTTCTACCGGAGCAGAAAGTTCTCCTCCGATAGCGTCAATCAAATAACTTGGAATATACGGTAGACTTACATTCTCTTCAGGCTTCACAAGCTTTGACGATAATCCCATTGGATTGGAAACGTTTACGGTTGCCTTCGGCAAGCTTCCCTCTTCGGGCGAACAACAGGTATTGGGTGAATATCCTGCAGTTTCGGATGCATCACTCGCAAAGGATTTTATATCCCCCGAGCTGCCGTAAAGCACTACTCTTTTGCCGTAGGTTGCAACGCCGTTGATTGTTGTCGGCAATGAACCGCTTCCCGAATAAATGTCACAGCAAACCGAAAAGTAGAATACCATATCTACAGAATAAAATCCGGTATGGAATGCAACGGAATCTACTTTTATAATTGCATTTGACACACTTGCTTTGTTCAAACGAACAGAAGTCGCCTCTTCCACAAGCCTTTGATTCTGTGCAGAAAAATACACAGGCAGATTACTCAGACAATCCTTTGCACAGCAACTGTCATAGATTCGCGGAACGTCTACGCAAACGGAATCAAAGTCTGCTCTTTGACCGATGTCGCTTTTAGCAGAAGTCTGTTCCAAATCTAAAGATGCATCTGGCATAAAAATTACCTCCATATTAAGTATTAACAGGCTAAATATCGCTCTGTAACAATACATTTTATGGAGGTTTTTGATTTGTGTGAAGAATATAAGGAATTTGTGATTATATTTTTTCCATCTTGCTGAAATTAGCCATAAGGTTTTTAGTTCCCTTTTCAAAGGCTATCTCAAGCAATGTATCGTTGCCCATTTTTTCGGCTTTCATAACCATTCCTTTGCCGAAAACCTTGTGCAGCACTGTGTCACCGACATTATACACAACGCCCGACTTAACGGCAGGCTTTTTATACAGCGACGGATTATATGCGGTTTTGGGCTTTGATGAACCGACCGATATTTTATCGGGTTGAGATGAATACGAAGATGATTGCACAAATTTTTTGTTTTCTTCGGTTATATTGATAAGTTCATCAGGAATTTCGTTGAGAAAACGTGACGTCTTGTTATATGACGTTGAACCGAATAACATTCTTGAACGTGTTTTTGTTAAATACAGCTTTTCCTTTGCCCTTGTTATGCCGACATATGCAAGTCTGCGTTCCTCGCCGATTTCATCGGGATTTATAATAGAAGCGTATGACGGGAAAATTCCGTCCTCCATCCCCGTTATAAACACAACAGGGAATTCAAGTCCCTTTGCGCTGTGCAGAGTCATTATTACACAGGTGTCGGCGTCTGCATCGTAATTATCAATATCAGTCTGGAGCGAAATTTCCTCAAGGAAAGAAGAAAGATCGGCTTCATCGGCGTAGTCCTCTTCAAATTTGATGATATTTGAGAGAAGCTCCTCGATGTTTTCTATCCTTACATCGGCGTTTTCTTTTTCATTTTTAAGATAAGTTCTGTAATTTGTATGCTCGATGATAAGATTATATAATTCTGCAAGAGAATAATCTCCGCTTTGCTCAGCCTCAATAAGCCCGTCAATAAGGCTGACAAACTCTTTGAGCTTTGCCGCTGAACGGGAGAGCGCAGGAAAATCATCGGCGTTTTTGATAATATTGTAAATGCTTTCGCCGAGTCCTGAGGCAATCTCGGCGGCAGTTGACACGGTTTTTGTGCCTATTGAGCGTTTCGGCACATTGATTATACGGCTGAGTCTTACGTCGTCGTGCGGATTGTTTATCACCTGCAAATATGCCACCATATCCCTGATTTCTTCACGGTCATAGAACCTGTGACCGCCGATTATACGGTGAGGAACTCCCGAACGTGACAATGCCTGCTCAATAGCGTTTGACTGAGCGTTGGTGCGGTAAAGCACGGCAAAATCCGAAAATTTGCGGCCGTCTGCAACACCGTCAAGTATTGTGTTTGCAACAAAATTTGCTTCGTCACGCTCCGTTTCGCAAAAGTGAGCTTCTATTTTATCTCCCTTAGGATTTTCCGTCCACAGGGTTTTGCCCTTACGCATTGTGTTGTTTGAAATAACTTCATTTGCGGCGTTGAGTATATTTTGCGTACTGCGGTAATTCTGTTCAAGACGAATTATTTTTGCTCCCTTAAAGGTGTTTTCAAACGAAAGGATGTTTTCTATAGTTGCTCCTCTGAATTTGTATATACTCTGGTCGTCGTCGCCCACAACACAGATATTTCCGTATTTTTCGGCAAGCATACTGACAAATTTGTACTGAACCTTGTTTGTGTCCTGATACTCGTCAACCATTATGTACTTAAACTGATTTTGGTAGTAGCCGAGTATTTCGGGACATTGTTCAAAAAGCAAAACAGTGTTGCAGAGCAAATCGTCAAAATCCATTGCGTTTGCGGTTTTTAGCCTTGACTGATAGATTTCATAGACCTTTGCAACAGAAGCCTTGCGGTTGTCATAGCCCGCCTGACTTAACATTTCGGAAGGTGTAAGCATTTTATCCTTTGCTTTTGAAATTTCGGAAAGCACCGCCTTTGCAGGCAAAATCTTTTCGTCGATATTAAGCTGTTTCATTATATCCTTGACGAGCCTTTTCTGGTCGTCGGTCGCATACACGGTAAAATGGCTTGTATAGCCTATTCTGTCGCCGTAGCGGCGTAAAATTCTTGCACAGGTAGAATGAAAGGTTGCCGCCCAAATATCGTTTCCGCCCTCGGGAACTGTTGCGCAAATGCGCTCTTTAAGCTCGCCTGCCGCCTTGTTGGTAAAGGTTATAGCAAGAATATTCCACGGATTGCAAAGCTCCGACTGCAATATATAGGCTATTCTGTTGACAAGCACGGTAGTTTTGCCCGAACCTGCGCCCGCAAGAATAAGCAGTGGTCCCTCTGTTGAAAAAACCGCCTGCTGCTGCATTTTGTTCATATGAGAAAATTTTTGTTTGATTTCGTTTTGCGTCATAAGCTCTCCTGAATAATATGTAGTTAAAAAATGCATATACAAAAAAAGCTTCCCGTTGGGGAAGCTTGAAGTGTTAAAACCTTTGAAGCGGCAAACTGAGCAGATTAACATTCAAGGTTTCCGCCATATATGATAAACTATTACATTTTTTGCAGTTACTGCAAAAAATAACGCCGCCAAAAGACGGCGTTATTACAGTTGGTCGAGGTGACAAGATTCGAACTTGCGACCCCATCGTCCCGAACGATGTGCGC
>OIYR01000620.1_pt1 | contig 19446 bp, 21 predicted proteins | sample 1588221 | NCBI WGS metagenome assembly OIYR01 (sample SAMN03283292) | human gut metagenome | biome: human-associated habitat; material: feces | host: Homo sapiens | place: Peru | collected 2012 | reverse complement strand
TTCGCCGTAGTGGCTGATGAGATTGGAAAACTGGCCAGTCAGTCCTCCGATACCGTCGGTGACATCACCGAGATCGTAAATGAAGTGATCGACGCCGTTCAGAAAATGGAAAAAAGTTTAACTTCTACTCTTTCTTTCCTTGATGAAACGGTTCTGGCGGATTATAATAACTTTATGAATGTGAGCGATCAATACTCCAGGGATGCACAGTTCGTCAATACGACGATGAGCGACATAAACGCTTCGATCGATTCCCTGAACGACACCATGTTCAAGATGTCCGAGGCGATCAACCAGATCAACGCCTCCATCGCCGAGACGACAAGCGGCGTAAACAACGTGGTAGAAAACAATGCCAGCATTGTTTCCCTCACTACCGACACCTACCACATGGTAGAAAAAACGATCGCCTACTCCGATTCCCTGAAGGAGATCGTAGACCAGTTTACTTTATAACCTTGATAGTTACCACCAATAACTATATAGAAAAGGACGAACATCTCATCTTTTCCTCGATGTTCGTCCTTTTTGCTGCATTTTATAGCAAGTTTCAATAGCCCAGATAACGAAGCAGCCCTTCACATCCCCTCACCACATCGCGGTAGGTTGCCTCGAAATCGCCCGTGTACCAGGGATCTGCCACGTCTCTCCCCGCTACTCTCCGTTCTTCGCTCCTGTCCTGCCTTGTCAGATCCCCCGCTGCAAACGACAGCAGCTTCCACAGCTTTTCTTCTTCATCTCCCCCGGCGATACATTTCATATTTCGGATGTTTGCATTGTCCATCCCGATCAGATAGTCAAACGCTTCATAATCCTGTCTGGTCATCTGTCTTGCCCGGTGCGGCACTACCGTGATCCCAGCCTGACGCAGCCTGTTTACGGTTCCGTAGTGCGGAGGATTTCCGATCTCCTCGCGGCTGGTCGCCGCGGAGTCAATGTAAAAATTGGTTTCTATTTTCCGGGTTGTGACCATGTGGTTGAGGACGCTTTGCGCCATGGTGGAACGGCAGATGTTGCCGTGGCAAACAAATAACACTCTAATCATCTATTTTTAACTCCTTTTTTATCTCGGATTATCTCGGTTTTTCCTTATTTTTCAAGCATTTGCGCACTTTTTCAGTCTATCAAGATTTTTCCCATTTCTCGGCTTATTTTGGCTTATCTCGGCATGTTTCTTCCTTCAAATGGTCTAAAATATGGTCTAAAATGGTCTCAGATTTCAAATTTAGACCATTGCACTTCAGAGCCTGTCTCAGATGCCTTTCAGCTGTATTTCAGCGGTATAGTCGGCTAACATCTGCCATTCACCTATGTCTGAAATCTTTGATTTCCCGAAATAATTTGGTCTAAATAAAGTGTACCCTTTGTCAAGGACACTGTGATTTTTTCCTTTTCAGATTTCTATTTTATATTTATTTGTTGTGTAGAGGCATCAAAGTGATGCCTCTGATTGATTGTTTTCACCTTTTGCTTTAGGGATTATCAGTGGATAAATTCCTGTTGTCAGATATTGATAATATTCAACAGGTGACAACCTTGCTAAGTCCCATTGATAACGTTCTGTATTATAATATTCTGTCCAATCACTAACTGCGTTTAATATCTCCTCATAGCCGTGGCACTCTGATAGATCTAATTCATCTTTCATATGACCAAAGAATGATTCCTGAGGAGCATTGTCCCAACAGTTTGCTCTACGTGACATAGACTGTCTCAGTTCGTTATCCTTTAACAATTGGATAAATTTAATGCTGGTATAGTGGGAACCCTGATCGCTATGTATTAATGTTTCTGTGCTTAAATCAGTTCCATGTTTTTCTATTAACTGCTTTACTGTTTCTAATACAAAATCAATTTCTAGTGATTCGCTGAGAACCCATGACAGCAGTTCCTTGGTACAGGCATCTATAATTGTCGACATATAGCACCGGGGTGCTTTTCCATTTATAATATACGTGATATCCGTTAACAGAATTTTTCTTGGTCCGTGTTCCTCGAATTCACGGTTTACTATATTGGGTGCGGTATATGCAGTTGCCATTGCTTTTGCCATTCTCCGATAGGGATTTGCCTTGCGGATAGGGCACTGTAAGTTGTACTTCTTCATCAACCGCCGGATTTTTTTGATATTCATCACTATCGGCGGTTCCATGTGTAACAGCCTCATATATATGCTACGGGCACCTTTATGATATCCTCGGTACTGGTATGCTTTCAGAATCAGAAGAAAATCCTGTCTGTCCCGTTCCTCCCTTTCCATTCGCTGGTCTTCTGTTGAGAGATAATGGTAATATCCCGAACGGGATACTCCTGCAATTTCACACATGGCAGCTACATTCAATAGATTATCGTTTTTTTGCATGGTATCATAAATAATCTGATACTTTGCATGGGCTGGTATTTTCATTATTCCGGAGCCTCCGGATTTAAAGATACAATTTTTTTTAGAAACTCAATCTCCTGATCTTTATATGCCAGTTGCATTTCTAAATATTTTATCCGATTTTCAGCCGAAAGATATCCGTTGCAGCCCTGTGCATAGGTGTTAAGATCTCGAAAACCATTTCCCTTTTTTACTTCATTTCCAATCATGGTTTTCAGACCATTTATTCTGGAATCCCCCAAGATATTTGGATCTATCCCAAGAGTCGAAATAATCTCACGTGGAATCCTGCCCTTTGACAGTTCCTCCCAAAACAGTTTTTTAAATTCTGCCGAGAAATGTACAATGCTCGGTGATACATCCAGCACATATTTGCTATTTCTCAGTGTGAGCATTTCCTGTTCTGTAAACTTTCTGTTTGCCATAATTTCCTCCAATTCATTATTATTGTAATATCAATCTGAATCGGAGTCAAAAAGCGATTTTGTCCCAAATGAAGGGGTTCATCAAAACCATGTCCGAAGTTAAGGGTTCCCTGTAAACTCATTGTATAGATTTAAGGGTTTTCATTAAAACTTACTGTCTAATGGTAAGGGTTTTAAAAACTCAATCTGTCCAATCTATAGGGTACATTTTAAGATGTATGGAGCAATTTAGCAAATTTTATTGGAGAAATGGTAGCAAAGTATGCGGAAGCAATGGATTTGGATAATTTGCCGGATCCGGATTTTTATCTTCGTAGGGAAAGAATAAGACAGTTGTACACGGAGCTATATAAAGAGAAGAATATAACAAAGTTCAGAAATACAAAAATCTCTATTGAAAGAAAAGTTGCAGCATGATACTATAACCGTATAGACGGATACGTAAATTTATAAATACGGATATCTACGGAATGTTGATGGAGGAAAAATCATGATTATAAGTGAAAGAATTTTTTATGTGATGGAGCAGAAGAACATAACGCAGTTGGAACTCTCAAGAAGAACCGGGATTGCAACGAGTAACATCAGTGACTGGAAGAAGAAAAAGACGAATCCCAAAGCGGACTGTCTGTTGTCTATATGTGATGCATTGGAGATTACTCCCGAACAGCTTTTGACAGGAAAAGGAATTGATCCGGAATATAAAGATGAAGATGCGAATTATGAAGTAACCAGGTCGGATATTAAGATTTTAAAGCAGATTCACAGCCTTGGAGATGCGCAGTATAAAAGATTGATGGCGTATATGAAAGCCTTGCAGAAGTTGGAACAGATGGAGAACATGGTGGAGGAATAGAGATGGCAAATAAAATAGTTAGGGAAATTATTCACGCAAAAGGAATTGATATTGGGATTTACACGAAAGATTTTGAAAATGAATATATTTCGTTGACAGATATTGCAAAATACAGAAATGATAATGATCCCAGATTTGTCATTCAGAACTGGATGCGAAACAGAAATACAGTTGAGTTTTTGGCTGTTTGGGAAGAACTTCATAATCCAGATTTTAACCGTGTGCAATTCGAGGCGGTTAGAAGTGAGGCAGGATTAAACAGGTTTGTTATGACGCCAACCAAATGGATTGAACAGACCAATGCTATTGGAATAGTGTCAAAAGCAGGCAGATATGGTGGAGGAACTTATGCACATAGCGATATTGCAATGGCATTTGCTACATGGATTTCTCCGGAATTTCAACTGTATATTATGAAAGATTACCGCAGGTTAAAACAAGATGAAAATAGTCGACTTTCATTGGACTGGAACCTGAACAGGGCTTTATCAAAGGTGAACTACCGTATTCACACGGATGCGGTGAAGGAAAATTTGATTCCACCAGAGCTAACACCAGAACAGATTGCTTATACATATGCCAGTGAAGCAGATCTTTTAAATGTTGCTTTATTTGGTCAGACTGCAAAGCAATGGAAAAATAATAATCCGGGTAAAAAGTGGAATGTGCGTAATGATGCAAATTTAAATCAGTTATTGGTATTGGCAAATATGGAAAGTTATAATGCTATTTTAATTGAGCAGGGGAAACCTCAATCAGAAAGACTTATATTGTTTAGAAATTTGGCAATCAGTCAGATAAATGGCTATTCTCTGGATGCACAGAAAACAAAAATGAAAGCGTTCTGTGACTATAATGAATATGAAATTGTCGGTGAGTATGAGGATAAGCATTATCAGCGAAGAAAAACAGATTTAGAGAACCATTTGTACAAGACTTATGATAAAATAGATGAAGCAGAGGAATTGCTGGTATCTGCAAAGGCTGAGAAACGGGAGTTCCTGTCGCAGTTAGTGGACAATGATACACAAAATGAGACGGTATGCCTTTTGTCTCAACTGAAACAAAAGCCGAATGATTACATAAATGACACGATTTATTTGCGTGGAGGTATTGGATCGTGTTAAGATGATTTAGTAGGAATAAAAAGAGTCTGATAAATGGCAAATTGAAGGAATGACAATATATGAAGTATTTATATTTACATGGGATAGGGCAAAAACCAGACAGTTGGAATAGAGTAATAAAAGAAACGAAAGTATCGAAAAACAGTTGCAGTTTGAGTTTATCAGAGATGTTAGAAGGGAAATCTGCTACATATAAGGAATTATATTCAGCATTCTCATCAGAATGCGACAAGGAGAACGAAGAAATTGTCTTATGTGGGCTTTCTCTAGGAGCTGTTTTGGCACTTAATTATGCGATAGACAACTCAGATAAAGTAAAGGCATTCGTATTAATTGCAGCACAATATAAAATGCCAAAAAAATTATTGAAAGTTCAGAATATGTTGTTTCATATTATGCCAAATTCAGCATTCAATAAAATGGGCTTAAAAAAAGCAGATGTTATTAACCTATGTGGTACGATGGCTGAATTAGATTTCAGTGACTCATTGCATAAGGTGTCTTGTCCGGTATTAATTGTTTGTGGAGAGAAGGACAATGCAAACAAAAAAACTTCAAAAGAGCTTTGCCATTATTTGAACAATTCAAACTTCCATGAACTTATGAAAACAGGTCATGAAGCAAACATAGAAGCGCCGGAAGAGTTGGCGATCGTGTTGCAAAGATTTTATGATAGTATCAGTTAACTTCAAGTCTATAGGGATGATATATTAAAACGCACGAAATATTTTAAAGAAAGAATGCATACACATAAAACGTAAAATAACGCCAAAGTTATATGAGTGGAAAATATTCTTTTTCAGTAGGCAAAATGTCACAAAATCGGGAGCTGTAAATATTATGCTTAGACACGATATGGAGAATCTATGAAAAAATTAGTTATACTTAGAGGTAATTCAGGTAGCGGAAAAACAACAGTAGCAAGAGCATTACAAAGAAAGATAGGATTTAATACAATGCTTATTTCACAGGATGAAATTAGAAGAAATATGCTTTGGGTTAAAGATGGCATAGATACGAAAGCATTGCCGCTTATGATAGAGCTTTTGAAATATGGAAATGAACATAGTGTAATTGTTATTTTAGAAGGAATTATGTAAGACGTCATCAAACAAGGAGTAAAAGCCAAGAATTTGGCGAAGAGCATATGCGCCAATGGTGGCGGGAAAAAGATTTTTCATCGGCTCTTAAGGAAGAAATAATTTCTTGTGAAATGGATGCAGATGGTATCGTTGAAAAGGTATATGCGGATTTGTCAGAGACAGATATGGCGAAACAGAAATACAGTTGACAGGCAGAGATAAAGGAGGTTCTATAAATGAAAACATGCTGTTTAGCATGGGAAATTCCTTTAATAGAGGGAGAACATAATAATCCCATTATTAATGTCGTTAATATGCAAAAAGCAAAGAAATTTTTGAATCAACTAAATCAATATTTTCAGAATGAAAATATTGACTGGAAGTGTGTTTTAGACCATTCAGCATGTAATTATAATGAGATTTTTTCTGGTGAAAATCAAGCAGTTATTTTTGCGCCGGAAGCCAGAACAAGACAATGGTTGTATAAAAAAGAAATTCAAGCTGTAAATATTCCGAAATATTATTTGGATTTTGCAGAATACAATGAAGTAAAGCTGGATAAAATAGCTGATTTTTTTATGAACTTAAAAAATAATGTATGAAAGAGCAATCAGGTGGCAATCCAGTATCCGTATATATAGCAAAACGTGTTGACAGGTTAATCCTAATCAACACGTTTTTTATGTGACTCATTTTTAATAATCAGATATTTAGTTATCTCCAAATATTGTATGTCTTACAGGTGTAAGTGCGAATAAAAGTATCATTCCGATAATTCCACATACGATTATCTCGCCGGCACCAACAGTTACGAAGAACATGGCAAACATGCCCTCTGAACCATAAGCAAATTTAAGTACAAATGGTACGATAATTGTGTTGGCAAGGATTGGTGGAATAGGAGCAAGCCACTTGTGCTTTCTTAAAAGGTATGTTCCAACAGCACCGATAAGTGTAGCGATGCTTCCGAAGACTACATCCCATATGATTGCACCACCAAGAATGTTGGCGATTATGCATCCGATGAATAATCCCGGTATAGCGGCTGGGGTAAAGTAAGGCAGAATTGTAAGTGCCTCTGCTATTCGAAACTGAATAGGTCCGAAACTGCAATAGTTAAATATCATAACCAGAGCAGTGTAGATTGCAGCGATAACTGCAGCTTGTGTGATGAATTTCACACTCATGTTTTTTTTCTTCATTTTTAATTTCTCCTTTAGTTTTGTTTTACGTGTGGAAGGTCTCGAACACACGAAATATCACTGCATATAAAATACAGCGTGCTTAGTTTAGCAGATATTGTGGAAGTTGACAAGAAATATTTTTGCATTTCTTAAGAAATCTAAAGATTTATCCTAACATTTCATTTATGTTTGCGTATTAGATTATAAGCATCATAGATGAAAGGGTGGATTTACATGAGAAAAATATTAAAAAATATTTTTAAAGCAGTAATGGTATTAGGTGTAAGTGCAGCATTTATAGCGGCTTATAATATATATAGAGATAATTCTACAGAGGATATAGCCAGTGTTATTGAAGCCAATGAGGTCGCAATGGTAGAGAGCGCGGATGACAGCAATATAAGCAGTTCTGGCAGGAGAATCATAAGCTGGGGCGATTCGATTACATATGGATTAGGAAGCGGAGACGGAATTGTAAATGTTGATGGAGACAGCGTTGATATATCTGACTGGGCATATACAGATGCTCTGGAATATTTTACAGGTCTTGATGTGTATAACCTTGGCGTGTGCAATGAGACATCATATGAGATAGCATTACGTCAGGGCGGACTTGCTATGTATGTTGATAAAGCAGTTACAGTAAGAGCTGGCAAAAGTTCTAAGATTAATATAGTAGATGCCTATGGCAATAAAGTCGAACTGCAGAATTTCAATGGATATGCAAGTTATAATGATGAACCAGAAAATCTTGTATATATAGACAATGCGCCATATCAGCTCACATACAACAATGGAAGCTGGTACATAAGCTTCTATGATACTGAAACAACAGGAAGTGTGAAGATTAAAAAGAATTCACAGGTTGTAACACAGGCGGCGCATGACATAGCAGATACTTCATCAGATGTGCTGATTATACAGATGGGAAGCAATGGCGGCTGGGACGACTACGATATGTTAATTTCACAGTATAAGGCAATGATTGCTAATTCAGGAACACAATGCTATATTATTATTGGTGATACAGATAATCCGGACGAGTCAATAGATGGCGAGTATTATACAAGCAGTGAGGATGTCGGACTCAATGATACATATTGGGAAGCAGCATTAAGAGAAGCATTTGGAGAACATTTCATCAATATGAGAACATATATGCTTGAAAATGCTATAGACGTTACAGGACTTGAGCCAACAGAGGAAGACATTTACAATCTTACACACAGCATGATGCCAGAAAGCATTAAGTCTGATTATACACATATGAATGCGTATGGATATTATGTTATGGGTGTTGGTATCTATGAGAAAGGTTCAGAGCTTGGCTACTGGTAATTGGAGATAGATATATGAGCAATTCACATAAGAAAAAAACAATGGGAATATACAAAGAACTTGCGGTAGTGATGGTAGTATCTGTTGCTATCGCTGTTTTTGTGTCTTTGGGAACATTTATGGTATGCAGCCATTATGGCGTGCTTGTTGATGTCATAGAGGATTATTCAGATTATAAAGAAAGATACGATATCCAGGTAATGGAGATGGTGAGAGAACTGGACAGCGCCATCAATACAGCTATGGATGAGATTACAGCGGCTGACAATGAGGAGGAAAAAACTGTCGGTGATGCCATGCGGTATCTTCTTGCCAATCAGAGAATGCCATTCACATCAGAAGCGGTAAGCAACATGACGATAACTGTGACTAACCGCAATGGGCTGATACTGTGGAAAACAGTTGATGATGGCGAAGAGCCTGTGGATTACAAGAAAAATAAAGAATACGTGGATGTTAATTCGCTTATAGTCAATTCTTATGATGACTGCACAACGAAATATTCATTTGTGTATACAAAGAGCGTTTCAAAAGTTTTGTATTACATTATATTTGAGACAGAGATTACTCCGCAGTATCTGTATGCTGACATGAAATTAAAGGTGGTATGTATAGTAATAGGAGCATTGATATTTGTTATAAGCGCAATGCTTCTTACAAAGCGCAGGATTGATTATGTAAGGTATCTTTCAAGGGTTGTTGATGAGATTTCTAAAGGTAATCTGAATACACAGATAGATAAAAAGGGTGATGACGAGATTACTGTTATCGCAGAAAGCATAGATGACATGCAGCATAATCTTGACAGAATGATGTGCGAGGAGCGTGAGAATGACCGCAGAAATATGGAGCTTATAACTAATCTTTCACATGATATCAAGACACCAATGACGATAATTACAGGTTATCTTGATGTTGTTATAAGCGGTAAGTATGAGACAGATGCGGACAGGGATGAGTATATCAAAAAGGCATTTAATCAGGTTGAGAAGATTAACGGCATGATTCACAAGATATTCATGCTTGCGAAGAATGAAAAGGTTCAGATTGATGATAATATATATAAATGTAATGTTGCAATGATGCTCAAGCAGGATATAGCTGAATTTGAGGGAGTGGCAGCCAGGGAGAACCGTAAGTTTAATGTGGATATTCCAGATACGCCGCTGTTTTCGGAGGTTAATGTTGAAAGGCTTAAAGATGCATTTGACAATATCCTTATGAATGCAATTAAATATTCTACAGATAATTCAGTTATAAATATTACTGCAACAGAGAATGGGGATGCGGTTATGCTTGCATTTGCCAATGAGACAGAATGTATGACCAATGCAGACTGTGAGAGAATATTTGATAAATTTTACCGTGCCGATCCTGCAAGAAATTCCAGGGTGTCAGGGAACGGACTGGGGCTTTCTATAGTTAAAGATACAGTTGAAGCCTGTGGCGGCAAGGTCTGGGCGGAATATGACAATAATAAGTTCTGTCTGTATGTAAGGCTTAAAAAGGCATGATTAATTAGTCTTTAAGGAGGATTTATGGCGACAATTCTTGTGGTTGATGATGAGCAGGATATAAGAGAGCTTGTTGGGATATATCTTAAAAATGAAGGATTTCAGGTACAGAAGGCAGCAGATGGCAGGGAGGCGTTGAAATGCATGGAAGATATGAATATTGACCTTGCAATTCTTGATGTCATGATGGCGGACATGGATGGAATCACGCTGTGCATGGAGATTAGAAAGAAAAGCCATATTCCGATAATTATGCTGTCAGCAAAGGACCAGGATATGGATAAAGTAATCGGGCTTAGCGCCGGGGCGGATGACTATCTTGCTAAGCCATTTAACCCGGTTGAACTTATTGCAAGGGTCAAGGCGCAGCTAAGGCGATACAATGACTTTAATGATAAGAAAGGCAGCTCGGTTCTTGAATATATGGATTTGACGATGAACCTTGAGACACACAGGGTATTCTTAGCATCTAAAGAGATATTGCTCACGCCTAAGGAATTTGCAATACTTGAGCTGCTGTGGAAGAACAAGGGCAATGTGTTCTCGACAGAGCATATATACAACTCGCTGTGGAGCGAGGAGGAAGCCTATGACATTAACAATGTCATTATGGTTCACATAAGAAATATACGTTCCAAGATAGAGGCTGATATCAAGAATCCGCAGTATATCAAGACTGTGTGGGGCGTGGGGTATAAGTTTTCGTAGGGGGATTTTGATTTAAAAAAATTTTTAATTTAATGTAATTTTTTCTTGAATGTATGTGCCTAATAAGTATAAGGAGATTTTATAAATTAAAATACCTTATAATAAAATACAAGGAGAAAAAATTATGAAAATGAAAAAACTTTTATCATTAGTAATGAGCATGATGGTAATTTTAATGATGCCATCAGTAGTTATGGCTAGCGAGAGTGAGACTTTGGAATTGGAAGAGAGAGAATATCTTATAGTTAATGATACTGATATTGTATATGTTGGTGAAGACTATGAAAATCCAATTACAGGAGAATATATACGCTGGCAAAATGGCAGAGGATTAGATAAAAAATTTACATTTAGTGTGAAATATTCTGTTAAATCATCAAAATTTGTAATAAATGGTTCATCTGTAGATATTAGTACTACTGCTCAAATAGAAGATAGGAATGGAAATAGTGCTAGTGGATATTACGGACATTTATATATGGTTTCAATTTTAAATTTTCTTACATGTAAAGATCTTCAATTCTCATTAGGAAAGGTACAGTCTGGAACAATAACAGGTCTTAAGTCAGGTGGTTCATATTATGTACAAATAGTCAATAATGATTATTTACCAGATAATCTATATTTGGTAGGAGAAGGAACTATAGTATCAAAATAAGAGGTAATTAATAACTTAAAAATGTCTGTCTTGTAATAAACAGGGCAGACATTTTTAAGTTTTGTTGTAATATTACATTTCGTTGTTGTGTCTAATTAGTGAGAGGGGGAGTGATATGTCAACAACAGATGGAAACATAGAATATTTAATGGAAAAATATGGCGATGATATATTGAGAATGTGCTATCTGTATCTTAAAGATTATCAGCTGGCAGAGGATGCGGTACAAGAGACATTTATTAAAGCAATGAATGGATATGAGAGCTTCATGCATCAGTCAAGTGAAAAGACATGGCTTGTTCGTATAGCAATTAATTGCTGTAAAAATATAATGAGAACACATTGGTTTAAGATAATAAAAGATGATGTGGCTGAATATCAGGAAAAAGATTATAGCAGTCCGATAGAAAAACTAATAGATAGTAACAGCATATCAGGAGCTGTTATGAAACTGGACAGAGAGGACAGAAAAATTATTCTTCTTTATTATTATCAGGAGATACCAGTTAAAGATATAGCAAAAATACTTCATATAACAGTCAACACAGCAAATCAGAGACTATACAGGGCAAGAAAGAAATTAAAGGAATTATTGAAGGAGGCAGGATATGATGAATATGCGTTATCAGATTAATCAGGAACTTGCTGAAATTCATATGAGTGAGGAGCTAAAGAGAAAGATAAAGAAAAATGCCGTCAGTAAAGTTCCATTAAGAAACAGATATATGAATGCCGTTGCAATATGGTTTTTTATAATTATTGTCGGCTGTACAACAGTATTTGCAGAATATCTTATATACAGCCATAGCAAAATAAATGTTAATAATAAAACATTGCCAGAACTTGATGAGATGCGTATTGTAGAAATAAATTCTCTGGATATGCCAGTAGATGATAGAGGTAATACTTATGAGGAAATAGACGGTTACAGAAAAATACAGGAAATTCTTGGGGTTAATCTGCTTAACAGCCCTATGGCAGATGAATTGTCTGATACAGACAAGACAAAAGGGACAATAAAAACAGATAATGAGTGTTTTGTAATGATTAATATAGACAACTATATTGATGAAGATGATAAGACATATTATTCTCCAGTGTCGCTCAAAGTGGACATAATAATAAATCAGGAGCAGTTAGATATCGGATGGAATGTAGATTATCTGGGGTATTACAAGTATGTAGAAAGTTATGTATCATCTAATGGATATAAGGTTAATATAATTGAAAGCACAGTTAAGGGGGATGAAAGCGGTTGGATGTCCAAGAAATGTGCTGTATTTGTGGCAGATGGAATATACTATACAGTTACAGGAAGAATGTCTATTGAGGATATTAAATATATCGTGGATACGATGAGTTATTGAAGAATCAGGTAAAAATAATTATATTTGTTAAAGTTATACTTAAAATTATTATACTTTGAGGTATAATAATTTGGAGTATAACTTTTTATATGTTAAAAATAATATCTAAATATATGTGGGATTCGTATTTTAATTCACGGGGGAGAATATGGATAATTTTATATTAAAAGAGCTGCTGCACACCTGTAAAAGCAACATAAAACAGACGATTCTTCTGCTTCTTGTATCAATAGTCGGAATACTGTGCATGGGAACGGCGATTGTTTTACTGATAAAGACAGACAACGAAGTTAAAGAATATCAGGAAATATATGAGGAAAAACAGTATTACTCTATACTTGATGATTTTGTAGGTAAAAATCAGAAAGAAATATCCGGGGAGGATGGCACTGCAAAGCTGAAGAAATTTCATGGACTGCTTCAGAACAGCGAATATTTTGACTATTATATGATGTATAACCAGATAGTGTATGTAGAGAATTATGAGGGGAAAGACACTAATATATATGGCTATGAATCCAATATGGATTTGAATTTACGTAAAAAAGAAATCATGTCAGACAGCGGGGAGGTTAAGTCCTATACAGAGTTAAAAGGATTCTGGATAGGAGACAATGTTATAGATGACTTTAATGTCAAGATCAGCAAAGGCACAGGGTTTACGAGTGATGATTTTATTCTGACAAAAGACGAACCTATATCTGTGATATTAGGGGCTGAGTATGCAGATGAATATAGTGTAGGTGACACTATGTACATCAATTTCATCTTTGCAGAACGTGAGGCAAGAATTGCAGGAATATTAGAAAAGGGCACTAATCTGTACTGTAATGGTAAATATGTCAATCTCGACAGGTATGTAATAATGCCAATATTTTTAAATGATGATTATGATGGACAGGAAGTGTACAGGCTTGGTGCAGCAGATTTCTATACTCTCAGAAATTCTGGAACAATAGCAACAAAATTGTCAAAATCGGACATTCAGGATATTATAACAGAATACTCAAAGGAAGCTGGATTTAAGACAGGATATTATGTTGTAGAGCATGATGATACAGAGAAAAAGACATTTGGATTAGGAATAATTAACGTGAGATTCCTGATTATGCTGATAGCGATAATAGTTACATCAATTATTGCGATACTATTAGCTATTCTGTATCAGGATAAGATTAACAAGAATAAAAGATACTATGCGGTGCTTATGCTGAATGGAAGCAATAAGAAACAGATATACAGTATAATCCTATGTGAGTTTGTGATTCTTTTATTATCAGCATATGTACTTGGCAGTCTTATAGTCATACTTACCAGTTCATTAGGAGGAAAAGATATTACATATGTTTTGCTGTATCTTTTCATGGTAACTATAGTGCTGGGGATTATACCTATGATCTCAGGTATAATTACATTTTTCAAGACAGACCTCATCTATTACATGAAGGAGGAGATATAACATGCTGGAAATACATAATGTGAGTAAAGTATATAAAGAATATAACAGAGAAACCTATGCATTAAGAAATGTAACATTTGATGTAAAAAATGGAGAATTTATTGCTGTCACAGGTCCGAGCGGCTGTGGCAAGTCAACGCTTCTCAATATTCTGGCAGTTCTTACAGGGGCATTTAATTTCCTCTGGATGAGAAAAAGTTGCGGTAAGATATAAAAAATGTTAATATAGTCACATATGTTGTGCGGCAGCATCCGAAACTGGCAGTTAAGCCAGAATTTTCAGAGGTTGCCGCATTTTAAAATATGAAAAAGGGGTTACTTATTTATGGGTCGTGAATCTTTTAAGTCACGTCTTGGCTTCATATTAGTAAGTGCAGGATGTGCAATCGGAATTGGTAATGTATGGAGATTTCCATATGTGGCAGGTCAGAATGGCGGAGGAATATTTGTATTATTCTATCTGTTATTTCTGGTTATAATGGGACTTCCAGTTCTTACCATGGAGCTTGCAGTCGGACGTGCAAGCCGTAAGAGTGCTGTATTAGGTTACAAGGAACTTGAAAAACCGGGCAGCAGATGGCATATACATGGCTGGGTGGCGATATTTGGCTGCTATATGCTTATGATGTATTACACAACAGTTTCTGGCTGGATGGTTACATATTTTTATAAGTTTGTTAAAGGCGATTTTGTATCTGGAATGAATGCAGAGCAGACAGGAGCTGCATTTGCAGGATTACTTTCAGATCCGTTACAGATGGCATTCTGGATGATTCTTACAGTTGTGGTTGGATTCTTTGTGTGCAGCCGTGGATTGCAGAATGGTCTTGAGAAGATAAGCAAGATTATGATGAGTGCGCTTCTTGTACTGATTGCGGTGCTTGCTTTCCACAGTCTTACGCTTTCAGGCGCAGTAGAGGGAATTAAGTTCTATCTTGTGCCTAATATGGATACAGTGCGTCAGGTCGGTATCAAAAATGTCATAACAGCCGCAATGAACCAGTCGTTCTTTACATTAAGCCTTGGCGTGGCTGCGATGGAGATATTCGGAAGCTATATGGGAAAGGAGCAGACACTTGCAGGAGAGGGCGTGCGTATATGTGCGCTTGATACATTTGTTGCAATAATGGCTGGACTTATCATGTTCCCGGCATGTTTCAGCTATGGTGTACAGGTTGATGCAGGACCAAGCCTTATATTTATCACTCTTCCTAATGTGTTTGTTAACATGGCAGGTGGACGCATATGGGGTTCATTATTCTTCCTGTTCATGACATTTGCAAGTTTTTCAACAGTTATCGCTGTATTTGAGAATATCATGTCATTTGGCATGGATATGTTTGGATGGAGCAGAAAGAAATCAGCACTTATCAACTGCATCGTAATTCTTGTGGCAAGCATGCCATGCGTATTGGGTTACAATGTGTGGAGCAATCTTCACATAATTGGTGCAAGAGATGTCCTTGACAGTGAGGACTTTATTGTAAGTAACCTTCTTCTCCCAATAGGTTCGCTTATATACCTGTTATTCTGCGTAACTAAATGGGGCTGGGGATATGACAAATATCTTGAAGAAGCTAACACTGGTAAAGGCTTGAAGATTGCTAGGAATCTTAAGCCATATTTCCAGTTTGTTCTGCCAATTCTTATATTAATAATTCTGATTCAGGGATTAGTTGGGTAGAATATAAGTAATATTTAGATTAGAAATGAGGATTTTATCAGATGAATGAAAGAAAAGCGTTTAAGGGTTCAGTAGGATTCGTGCTTGCGGCGGCAGGAAGTGCCGTTGGTTTAGGTAATATATGGAGGTTTCCATATCTGGCAGCTAAGGATGGCGGTGGATTATTTCTTGTTGTGTATATAGTGCTTGCACTTACATTTGGATTTACACTTCTTACAACAGAGATTGCTATTGGCCGTAAGACAAAGCAGAGTCCGCTCACAGCGTATGGAAAGCTTAAGGAAAAATGGAAACCGCTTGGAATTATTGCGTGTCTCGTACCAATAATGATTCTCCCATATTATGTAACTATAGGTGGATGGGTATTGAAGTATTTTCTTGTATACCTTACAGGGCATGGTGCAGAGGCGGCAGCAGACGGATATTTCACAGGATATATAACAAGAGAAACAGAGCCTGTGGTTATGATGTTCATATTCCTTTTTGTTGTAGCATTTATAATATACCTTGGTGTTAATAAGGGAATTGAGTCGTCATCTAAAATTATCATGCCACTGCTTATAATTCTTGTTATCGGAATATCTGTATATTCACTGACAATATCTTATACAGATGCTTCAAATGTTACAAGAACGGGACTTCAGGGATTGAAAGCATATGTTATTCCTGATTTTGATGGAATGACAGTTAAGCAGTTCTTTACGGTTGTGATGGATGCGATGGGACAGTTGTTTTTTAGTTTAAGTGTTGCAATGGGAATTATGATTGCATATGGTTCATATGTAAGTGATGATGCCAATCTTGGACGTTCAATCAACCAGATTGAGATATTTGATACTGCGGTAGCATTCCTTGCAGGTGTTATGATTATTACATCTGTATTCGTATTCATGGGAAGAGAAGGAATGGAAGCATCAGGACCAAGCCTTATGTTCGTATCGCTTCCTAAGGTGTTTGCCTCAATGGGAGCTGCTGGTAATGTTATTGGCTGCATGTTCTTTGCAATGGTTTTATTTGCTGCACTTACAAGTGCGGTTTCAGTAATGGAAGCAGTTGTATCAAGCTTTATGGATGAATTTAAGGTAGGAAGAACTAAGGCAACTGTAATAGAAGGAATTGTTGCACTTGTCGGAGCCGTGATTGTATGTCTAGGCTATAATAAGCTTTACTTTGACATCAAACTTCCGAATGGTGCACATGCACAGATTCTCGATATTATGGATTACATCAGTAATAATGCCCTTATGCCAGTAGTTGCCATAAGCACGTGTATTCTTATTGGATGGGTTGTCAAGCCTGATATTATAATTGATGAGGTTGAAAAGACAGGAACTAAGATGGGACGAAAGGCACTCTATAAAGTCATGATTAAATGGATTGCACCAATTCTTTTATTCCTGCTGCTCTTGAAATCTCTGGGAATTATTACTATTATATGATGTAAGTGGCAAAATACCTTTTGACCCCAACAGCATAAATATACAAAAATTTGTTAACAATAAAAGTACAAATGAATGGAGGTACGAACTATGGAAGTTATTGATATTACTATGAGCAATTTTGAGCAGGAAGTTCTCAAATCGGACAAGACAGTTCTTGTAGATATATGGGCACCATGGTGTGGACCATGCAGACAGATGGGACCTATTGTTGATGAGATTGCAAGAGAGAATGACAACATCAAGGTGTGCAAGTCTAACGCAGATGAAGCCCCAGAGGTTGCCATGAAATATGGTGTATCAAGCATACCAACACTTCTTGTTTTCAAGAATGGTGAGCTTGTGCAGACATCAGTAGGCTTGAAGCCTAAGAGTGAGATATTGAAGCTGGTTGAGTAGCGGGTGGATGCTGATGGTATTATAATAGTGTTATGGTATTTTATTTTGAAGGCATAACGTTATGCCATTATGATGATGTCAGGGTGTTTGGCTGAAATTAGAGAAATTTGTATAAAAAATCCAAAACAGCATAACATAAAGATCAGAAAATATAGATTTGGCTGAGGATGAATAAAAGATGCGGAAAAATCCAAGATTTGTTAAGAAAATGGATTTTTCCGCATCTTTTTTCATGTGAATCCAAAAGTGAAGTTTAGCGAAGTGTAAACCCTCTATTTTTGGATTTTTTAAATGGAATTATTAAATAAAGCCAAAAAGTTTAAGGTTTATTACCTCTCCCCAATAGTTCAAGATTCTGAATAGGTTGTACTAGCACAAAGAGTCCGGCTGGCTTTACGCGTAGTGGTATCTTGTCCTGTACTTTATGAAGAATGTAATTGTTATGACAAGTGTCAGCATTTCGGCGACAATTACCGCACTCCATATTCCGTTGATTCCGAAGAATATAGGAAGGATGAGCAGGGCACCAGCCTGGAACAGCAGTGTTCGCAGGAACGATATGGTGGCTGACAGAATACCGTTGTTGAGAGCGGTAAAGAATGATGAGCCAAATATATCAAATCCGTTAATAAGGAAAACAATACAATATATTCTGAATCCGTTAACAGTCATCTCAAATAATTCCGCATCATAGCCCACAAACAGCTTTGAAAGTGGTGCAGCAAGCAACTGTGCAATCACAGCAAGCATAACTCCCCATATACTTATGAGAGAGAGGCTCTTCTTGAAGAGATTCTTTAATTCATCATGATTGCCAGCACCATAGTGGTAACTGATAATAGGTGCACTTCCGATTGCATATCCAAAGAAAATAGCGGCAAATATGAAGTTGACATACATGATTGAACCATATGCTGCAACACCATTTTCACCAGCAATCTTCATGAGCTGGATGTTGTAAAGTGAGCTTACTATAGAGCTTGAGAGGTTAGTCATAAGCTCTGAAAGACCATTGGAGCATGTATATAAAAGTATACGTCCGTTGAAACGTGTCTTGCCAAGTCGTAAAAGACTTGAATTCTTTCTTGAAAAATAAATAAGTGGTATTATACCACCAAGAAGCTCACCACATACTGTAGCTGTGGCAGCTCCTGCTAGTCCCCATCTAAGAACTGCGATAAATAAAAAGTCGAGAACCATGTTAGTCACACCGGCAATAATTATAACCACAAGTCCCATTTTAGGCTTCTGGGCTGCAACGAAGAAACTCTGGAATACGTTTTGCAGCATGAATGCCGGCATTGATATGAATGTTATTCTTGAATAGAGAACGCAGAGGTCAAGCAGTTCTCCAGAGGCACCTAGAGCTTTGGCAATCTGAGGAACGAATATTGAACCAATAGCAGAAAATGTGATTCCACCGATAATTGTGACATAGACAAGCATTGAGAAATATTCATTCGCTATTTCATCGGCAATTTCGCTTGACGAAAGACTTTTGTTTTTCAAAATATCGAGTATGTAAAAATGCAGCATTATATCCTTATCGGTAAAGCTTTTCGCCTTAAATGCCTTGTATAGCGGATTATGCAAAACAGTTCTGCTGTCAAGTGACAAAAAGGTACTTTTACCATCCGACTCATTTGTGAAACACATATATTCCCCAAGCCAACTTTCAATTCTTCGACGTTCATTATCATAACTCCTGCTGCTTTTTTTGTCATAATCTTTACGTCTTTTAAATCCGTACACATAAAATTGACTTATATAATCACGAATATTTTCAAAATTCTTTATAAGCTCACTGTATGCCATATTTCCAC
>OIYR01000619.1_pt1 | contig 19449 bp, 16 predicted proteins | sample 1588221 | NCBI WGS metagenome assembly OIYR01 (sample SAMN03283292) | human gut metagenome | biome: human-associated habitat; material: feces | host: Homo sapiens | place: Peru | collected 2012 | reverse complement strand
CCTGCAACCTTCTGATCCGTAGTCAGATGCTCTATTCAGTTGAGCTACGGAGCCAAACCTTATTGCTTTGTGGAAGCGTTGTTCCTTAAAAGCGAGTGCAAAGGTATGGCTTTTTATTTAAACCTCCAAACTTTTAAGCCACTTTTTTTCAAAAAAAGTAGCTTTTTTCTTCAAAAATCATCATTATAGACTCATATTTGGGCAAAACACCGGAATTTCTACCGGTTTGCAACCATTTTGCGCTGAGATTCGCGTCAATTCTGTCAGACACGACCATTCGGCAGCATCATACACGTCGATGTCGAGCGGCAATCCGTTGTTGAGACAATATATCAGACGTGCGTCCATAGCGTAGTTCATGGCATTGGGCACCTTCATAGCCTCGCCCTTGCGCAACAACTGTGCGGCATCAGCATCGTCAAACCGACTCATATACCGCTCGGCGGCATCACCCGTGAAGCATTGCTCGCCATTATTGACCGTCGGCACGGGATATTTCTGCACGAACGCCTTAGTGCCGCACACAGTCTGAAGACGGTTGTATGGTCGATGAGTGGTCACGTCGAGCTGAAGCATTATGCTCACGCCACGTGCCGTCTGTATGAGAGTGGTGTTGACACGTCCCAATGGCAGTCCTGCCTCCTTAGCTCCAGCCGATGTCATGCTGACAAGCTGCACCATACGGTCGGTGCGGTGAAATCCCAGCAACTGACCTATCGGCCCGATGCCATGCGTAGGATAAGGATTGCCGCCATGCGTGAGACATCCGCGCTCAATCCAGCTTGTATTGCCCTCGCCACACTCGTTGTCGGTAGAAAGGTCGTGTATATAGGCTCCCTCGCAATGGGTAATCTCGCCGAAGAGTCCGCGACGGTGCATCTCGAGAGTTTCGAGCGCAAAATAGTCGTAGCAGCAGTTCTCCGTCATAAAACAGTGGCGCTGGGTCTGCTCGGCAGTATGCACCAGAAGCCAGCACTCCTCCACCGTAGTGGCAGCCGGAACCTCTACAGCCACATGCTTGCCGCAGCGCATAGCGTGTACAGCCATCTGGGTATGGGTGCGCCATTCCGTACATATATATATAAGGTCTATATCTGGCAGTTGGCAAGCCTCTTTCCATGCATCGGGTCCGCAGAGCGTGAGCGCTTCCTTGCGCCCGCTGTCGCGCAGCAACTTGTTGGCACGTGCCAGCCGCTGGCTGTCCACATCGACAATACAGCTTATCTCGGCATTGTCGATAAAAGCATAGCGCACCAGAGTCTTTGTGCCACGATTGCCAAGTCCCACAAGTGCAATGCGCACCTTGGGAATAGCCGGACAACGTAATAGAAATGCTGATTTATAGTTCATAGCGCAAATTTACAAACTTTTTTCCGGTTTTCATAAACACGACATTATTTCATACGTTTTTTTGTCCACTACATGAAAAATTATTAATTTTGCACCAAGTTTTGAGTATACTTAAAAATCATTATAATGGAGATTTCATATAAATGGCTTAAGGAGTATGTCGATTTCGACCTCACTCCGCAAGAAACAGCCGATGCGCTGACCTCATGCGGACTCGAAGTTGACGCTCTTGAAGAGGTACAGACCATTAAGGGTGGACTGAAGGGACTGTACGTGGGCAAGGTATTGACTTGCGAATTGCATCCTAATTCAGACCACTTGCACATAACAACCGTTGATCTTGGCAAAGCAGAGCCGCAGCAGATTGTTTGCGGTGCGCCCAACGTGGCTGCCGGACAGAAGGTTATCGTTGCCGACCTGGGCTGCGTGCTCTACGACGGCGACAAGGAATTCGTTATCAAAAAGTCGAAGTTGCGCGGCGTTGAGAGCCTTGGCATGATTTGCGCCGAGGACGAAATAGGTGTTGGCACAAGCCACGACGGCATCATCGTATTGCCCGAAGACGCACCTGTAGGCCAGCCCGCAGCCGAATATTATCACTTGGAGAGCGACTGGATTATCGAGATTGACATCACAGCCAACCGCTCTGACGCACTCAGCCACTGGGGTGTGGCACGCGACCTGTACGCTTGGCTCAAGCGCAACGGCCACGCCACATCGCTCCACCGTCCCGACTGCTCTGAGTTTGCAGTAGACAACCACGACCTGCCAATCGATGTTGAGATTGAAAACACCGAGGCTTGCAAGCGCTACGCATGCGTGAGCATCAGCGGATGTGAGGTCAAGGAGAGTCCCGAATGGCTTCAGAACAAGCTGAAGGTAATCGGACTGCGTCCTATCAACAACATCGTCGACATCACCAACTACGTGATGATGGCATACGGCCAGCCTATGCACTGCTTCGATGCCGACATGGTTAAGGGCTCGAAGATAGTAGTTCGCACACAGCCAGAGGGCACTAAGTTCGTCACACTCGACGGCGAGGAGCACACACTCGGCGAGCACGACCTGAGCATCTGCAACGCCGAGGAACCCATGTGTATCGCAGGCATCTTCGGAGGCAAGGGTTCGGGCACATACGACACAACAAAGAACGTGGTGCTTGAGAGCGCATATTTCCACCCGACATGGATTCGTAAGAGCGCACGCCGCCACGGATTGAGCACCGACGCAAGCTATCGCTTCGAGCGTGGCATCGACCCCAACGGCACCATCTATGCTCTGAAGCAGGCTGCCATACTGTGCAAGCAGCTGGCAGGCGGCAAGGTGAGCATGGAGATAAAGGACGTTTATCCTAACCCAATCAACTACGCCCGCGTTCAGCTTGACTTCGAGTATGTAGACCGCCTCATCGGAAAGAAGATAGGCAACGACATGATCCGCTCTATCGTTGAGAGCCTCGACATGAAGATTGTATCTGAGACTGAGAGCGGACTGGAGCTCGACGTTCCTGCATACCGTGTCGACGTGCAGCGTCCGTGCGACGTAGTTGAGGACATCCTGCGTATCTACGGATATAATAATGTGGAGATTCCGACACAGCTCAAGAGCTCGCTCACCATACCAAGCGACATTGACAAGGCTTATCACCGCCAGAATGTAATCGGCGAACAGCTCGTAGGCTGCGGCTTCCGCGAGATTCTTAACAACTCGCTCAGCAAGACCGCTTACTACACCGAGCTCAACAAATATACCGAGGAGACCACCGTCAAGGTGATGAACCCTCTGAGCAACGACCTCGGCGTAATGCGCCAGTCACTCCTCTTCGGCGGACTGGAGAGCATCAGCCGCAACATTAACCACAAGATGCCTAACCTCCGCTTCTTCGAATTCGGCAACTGCTATCACTATTCGCCCGAAAAGAAGAACGACGAGGACCCGATAAAGGCATACACCGAGGAGATGCACCTTGGAATGTGGACCACCGGCAAGCGCGTTGAAGGCTCATGGGCACACGCTGACGAGAAGGCTTCGTTCTACGAACTTAAGGCTTACGTGCTCAATATATTCACACGCTTGGGTGTAAACCCTGGCATCATAGTGACAGAGACATCCGACAACAACATCTTCGGCAAGGCTCTTGCACTCAAGGCACGCTCGGGCAAGGTGCTCTGCGAGATGGGTACCGTTTGCCACAAGCTTCTGAAGAAGATGGACATCGACAAGGAAGTGTTCTTCGCCGACATCAACTGGGACAACGTGATGCGCGCCATCAAGAAGAACGAGGTGCTCTATCACGACATCAGCAAGTTCCCGTCGGTAAGCCGCGACCTCGCATTGCTCATCGACAAGAGCGTTGAGTTTGAACAAATCGAGCAGATTGCACGCCAGACAGAGAAGAAACTCCTCAAGAGCGTTGAACTCTTCGACGTGTACGAAGGCAAGAACCTGCCCGAAGGCAAGAAGAGCTACGCTGTCAACTTCATCCTGCAGGACGAGAGCAAGACTCTCAACGACAAGCAGATTGAAGCTATCATGACCAAGCTCATCAACAACCTCAAGCAGAAGCTGGGTGCCGAACTGAGATAATAACAAATAAAAAACAATAAATACAAAACAATAAAATGGGAAGAGCATTTGAATACCGCAAGGCTACAAAGCTGAAGCGTTGGGGCCACATGGCCAAGACATTCACCCGTCTGGGCAAGCAGATTGCCATCGCCGTTAAGGCTGGCGGTCCGGAACCGGAAAACAACCCGTCACTTCGTTCAATCATCGCTACATGTAAGCGCGAGAACATGCCGAAGGACAACATCGAGCGTGCTATCAAGAACGCTATGGGCAAGGACCAGAGCGAATACAAGGAAGTAACATACGAGGGATACGGTCCTCACGGTATCGCTATCTTCGTTGACACACTGACCGACAACACCACACGTACTGTAGGCGACGTTCGCTCGGTATTCAACAAGTTCAACGGTACTCTCGGTACAACCGGCTCACTGGCTTACCTCTTCGACCACAAGTGTGTGTTCACATTCAAGAAGAAGGACGGCGTAGACATGGAAGAGCTTATACTTGAACTCATCGACTTCAACGTAGAGGACGAGTTTGACGAGGACGAGGAAGAAGGCACAATCACCATCTACGGCGACGACGTTAAGGCTTACGCACAGATTCAGAAGTTCCTTGAGGACCAGGGCTTCGAGGACATCGGTGGCGAGTTCACATACGTGCCCAACGACCTGAAGGACATCGACGCTGAGCAGCGTGCTACTATCGACAAGATGGTAGAGCGTCTTGAGGACTTCGACGACGTTCAGAACGTTTATACAAACATGAAGCCTGAGGAGGGCGAGTAATAATAACAGAACTGAAGCCCCACCCCCTTGCCCCTCCCCCGTAGGGAGGGGAGTGATATGTACAAATTGCATAAGGATGCTATCTCTTGTTCATAGAGCCGGCATATCTGAGCAGCCACGCATACTACTCCCCTCCCTGCGGGGGAGGGGCAAGGGGGTGGGGCTTTTTTCAATTTACATCATTATGAATCACTTGGATTACACCACATGCGGCACTTGCAGCCGCCTTATCAGCATCGACGTTGACGCCGACGGCATCATACGCAACCTCGCATTCGAGGGCGGATGCAACGGCAACCTCAAAGGCATATGCGCACTGTGCATCGGCAAGAAAGCATCAGACGTAAAGCTGACACTAAAAGGCATCACCTGTGGCGGCAAAATGACAAGCTGCCCCGACCAGCTGGCAACAGCATTGGGCGAAATGGGCTACTAAATAATTTTTCTTCTATTTTACCTGTTTTTTACACTAAGTTGTAAAAAATATATGTACCTTTGCTTACATAAATATACTAATGAACTCAAAAGTCTTGCATATACATATATATTATATAATGTAATGTAGCTTAGCAAGTTCTTAACTAACCAAACATTATGCTAAAACAAATTATCAACGGCCGCATTCTCACACCAGAAGGCTGGCTCGAAGGCGGTTCAGTTATCATCGACGGCAACAAGATTAAAGCCGTATCAAACAGTGATCTCCACATCGTAGATGCAGAAATCATAGATGCCAAGGGTTGCTATGTAGTTCCTGGCGGCATTGAGATGCACGTGCATGGCGGTGGCGGACGCGACTTCATGGAGGGCTCGGAAGAGGCTTTCCGCGTTGCCATAAAGGCACACATGAAGCATGGTACAACAGCCATCTTCCCCACTCTGTCTTCATCTACAGTGCCAATGATTGAGGCTGCATGCGAAACATGCGAAAAACTCATGGCAGAGGAGAACAGTCCAGTACTCGGACTCCACCTCGAAGGTCCTTACTTCAACCCCAAGCAGGCAGGCGCACAGATTCCTGAATGGATCAAACCGCCAGTAGCCGAGGAATACGAACCGCTGCTCGACAAGTATCCTTGCATCAAGCGCTGGGACGAAGCTCCCGAACTTCCGGGCTCAGCAGAGTTCATCAAGTCGTGCCGCAAGCATGGCGTTGTGGCAGCAATAGGTCACACACGCGCCACATACGAAGACGTTGTGGCTGGCCATGATGCCGGTATGTCGCACGCCACACACTTCTACAACGCTATGCCTGTAGTATATAAGGAGCACGAATTCAAGGTGCCCGGCACCGTTGAGAGTATCTATGCACTCTCAGACATGTCAGTAGAGGTCATCGCCGACGGCATCCACGTGCCACCGGTAATGCTTCGCGTTGTATATCAGATAAAGGGCGTTGAGAAGACAGCCCTCATCACCGACTCTTTGGCATGCGCAGCAAGCGACGAGGGCGTAGCATTCGACCCGCGCGTAATCCTTGAGGACGGTGTATGCAAGCTCGCCGACCACTCAGCACTTGCAGGCTCTATCGCCACTATGGACCGCCTCATCCGCACATGCGTGCAGCAGGCCAACATCCCAATGGAAGACGCATGCCGCATGGCAAGCGAAACTCCTGCCAAGATTATGGGTGTATTCGACCGCAAGGGATCACTTGAGGACGGCAAGGACGCCGATATCATGATGTTCGACAACGACCTTAAGCTCACATACGTCATGCAGATGGGCAACGAGGTAACCAACGAACTCTAAAACAGTAAAGCTATGCTAAAACAATTTGTCAACGGTCGCATCCTCACACCGAAAGGATGGCTTGATGGCGGCTCCATCGTTACCGACGGCAACAGAATCAGATGTGTCTCAAACATCGACCTGCACGTTGTGGGAGCTGAAATCATCGACGTTAACGGGGGCTATCTTGTCCCCGGCGGTGTAGACATGCATACACACGGCGGTGGCGGACGCGACTTTATCGAAGGCTGCGAAGACGCTTTCCGCGAAGCGGTCAACGCACACTTGAAGCATGGCACTACCTCAATATACCCGACACTGTCGTCATCGACTATCCCTACTATTGAGGCAGCATGCAATGTATGCGAGAAACTCATGGCTGAGGAGAACAGCCCAGTGCTCGGTTTGCACATCGAAGGTTCGTATATCAACCCCAAAGAGGCTGGTGCACAGAACCCCGTGCTGATCAAGGCACCGGTAATATACGAATACGAAACGCTGCTCAGCAAGTACAAGTGCATAAAGCGTTGGGACGAAGCTCCCGAACTGCCAGGTTCTGTACGCTTCATCAAGACATGTAATATGCACGGCGTACTTACTGCACTCACCTGCACACGTGCCACTTACAAGGACGTGGTGGAAGCTCACAAGGCTGGCATGACGCACGCTGCACACTTCTACAACGCCATGCCTGTAGTATATAAGGAGCACGAGTTTAAGGTGCCTGGCACCGTAGAGAGCGTATATGCAATGCAGGACATGACCGTAGAGGTCATCGCTGACGGCTTGCACGTACCGCCAGTAATGCTTAAGGTTGTACACAAGATCAAGGGCGTTGAACGTATGGCACTCATCACCGACTCTTTGGCATATGCCGCAAGCGAAGGCGATGTTTCAGCCGAGCCACGCGTCATCATGGAAGACGGCGTATGTAAGCTGGCAGACCGTTCGGCTCTTGCAGGCTCAATCGCCACTATGGACACCCTCATACGCACCTGCATACAGAAAGCCAACATTCCTATGGAAGACACTTTCCGTATGGCAAGCGAAACACCTGCTAAAATCATGGGCGTGTTCGACCGCAAGGGTTCTATCGAAGAGGGCAAGGATGCCGACATTATCGTATTCGACAGAGACATCAACCTCACCTACGTAATGCAGATGGGCAACGAAGTGGTGAACTATCTCTAAAAATAAAAAAACGACAAAAGACAACAAGTACAACGTTGGTATACCTTAATACAGAGTATATGATGTTGTACTTGTTGTCTTTTGTCGTTTATTGTATTTATCAGCGTTTGATTTCTACAAACATCTTCTACTTGTTGTAATCCTTCGGTGTATACCTACGATCGAAATACACCTTCTTCTTGTCTTTATCCGAACGCAGAGTCCACTGAAACGCGAAGCCCTCCTTCATATACGGGCGGAACGATGTACTCTCGCGTATATTAGTCAACAGAATCTCGGCAATCTTCTCACGGTGAATATCAAAAACCTTGACATTGTCCAGGTCGCCTACAGCTGAACAATAATAATGATAGGTCTTAGTATCCATTTCAAACGCCACACTGTCGGTACGGAAATTGTTCTGAACCGGTGTCGGGCAATACTTCTTGGTAAACTCACGTGCCTCACGCTGCGCACGTTGCTCCATACTCTCATGACAGCCGCAAAGCATGACAGAACACAAAGCGGCACAAATAGCAAAATATCTCATTTCGTATACGTTATGTTATATTTCTAATAATTAAATCAATAAGAAATGTGAAAGTTTAGATTCACAACCCTTTCAAACATAAAATCTTATGCAAAGTTACCCATTTGTCGGAAAAAACGAGTATCTTTGCACATAAAACTGATATATATCAATGGACAATATAAGGAATTTCTGTATTATTGCCCACATCGATCACGGCAAGTCGACACTTGCCGACCGACTGTTGGAGCGTACGCAAACAATCAAGATAACTGAAGGCCAGATGCTTGACAACATGGACTTGGAGCGCGAGCGTGGTATCACAATCAAGAGCCATGCTATCCAGATGGAGTACAAGCATAACGGCCAGACATATATTCTCAATCTTATTGATACCCCGGGACACGTCGACTTCTCATACGAAGTGTCGCGAAGCATTGCTGCCTGCGAGGGTGCGCTGCTCGTTGTAGACGCCACACAGGGCGTTCAGGCGCAGACCATCTCAAACCTCTATATGGCTATAGAGCACGACCTTGAGATAATACCCGTGCTGAACAAAATCGACATGCCAAGCGCAATGCCCGACGAGGTAGAAGATGAGATTATAGAACTTATCGGTTGTAAGCGTGAGGACATTCTGCGTGCCTCGGGCAAGACAGGCGAAGGCGTTGACGATGTGCTGAAAGCCATCGTAGAGCGTGTGCCACATCCCGTAGGCGACACAAAGGGTCCGCTTCAGGCACTCATCTTCGACTCGGTATTCAACTCATTCCGCGGTATCATTGCCTACTTCAAGATTGAGAACGGCGAGATACGCAAGGGCGACAAGGTGAAGTTCTTCAACACCGGAATGGAGTATGTGGCAGATGAAGTAGGCGTACTGAAGATGGACATGGTGCCACGTCAGGTGCTCGGCACTGGCGAGGTAGGCTACATCATATCGGGCATCAAGGATGCCACTGAGGTTAAGGTGGGCGATACCATCACCCACGTCAACCGTCCATGCGATAAAGCAATCTCCGGATTCCAGGAAGTCAAGCCTATGGTGTTTGCCGGTGTATACCCCATCGACCCAAGCGAATACGAGAATCTGCGCGCTTCGCTCGAAAAGCTGCAACTCAACGACGCTTCACTGACATTCTCGCCAGAGTCGTCGGTAGCACTCGGATTCGGATTCCGCTGCGGATTCCTCGGACTGCTGCACATGGAGATTGTACAGGAACGACTCGACCGCGAGTTCAATATGGACGTTATCACCACCGTGCCCAACGTTTCGTATATGGTATACGACAAGCAGGGAGGCGTGAAGGAGGTACACAATCCGTCGGGATTGCCCGAGCAGACACTCATCGACCATATCGAAGAACCATACATTCGTGCATCAATCATCACCACGACAAACTTCATTGGTCCTATCATGACACTCTGCCTCGACAAGCGCGGCGAGCTGATCAATCAGGAATACGTCAGCGGCAACCGCGTGGAGCTGCACTTCATGCTGCCACTTGGCGAGATTGTGATCGACTTCTACGACAAACTCAAGTCGATAAGCAAGGGCTACGCCTCATTCGACTATCATATCGACGGCTTCCGTCCATCACGTCTGGCCAAGCTCGACATCCTGCTCAACGGCGAACCTGTCGACGCCCTCTCAGCACTGACCCATCAGGACAATGCCGTAAGCATGGGACGCAAGATGTGCGAGAAGCTGAAGGACCTCATCCCACGCCAGCAGTTTGACATTGCCATACAGGCTGCCATCGGTGCCAAGATTGTTGCACGCGAGACTATCAAGTGCGTACGCAAGGACGTGACAGCAAAGTGTTATGGTGGCGACGTAAGCCGTAAGCGCAAATTGCTCGAAAAGCAGAAGAAGGGTAAGAAGCGTATGAAGCAGATTGGCAACGTAGAGGTTCCGCAGAAAGCATTCCTCGCAGTGCTGAAGCTCGACTAAAACCCGACTTTAGAAAGACGACAGAGATAAAATTATATATAACCAATAATAAAAATAATAAGTCAACAATACTAACACAGAAAGGAAAGTAACTTATGAAAGAGTTGGTCGGCACAAACACGCGCGACATAGCGCGTGAGTTGGCAAGACGTTACAGTACAATGACGCACGATGAGCTCGACGTACTTGAGAGCATACTTGTACCTATCAAGTACGCCAAAGGCGAAATTGCACTCAGCGAGGGCGAGATATGCAAGAACCTCTTGTATATCGACAAGGGACTCATGCGCCAATTCTACTTCAAGCACGGCAAGGAAGTGACCGAACATCTGGCACAAGACCACACCATCGTAATGTGCATTGAAAGCCTCTTCAAGGAGGAACCAACCAAACTGCAGATTGAGGCCATCGAGCCTACTGTAGTGTACGCCCTGCCTAAGGCAGATCTTGAGCGTGTGGCAATGCACAACGTCAATATACAGATTCTCTACCGCAAGATATTGGAGGAAAGCCTCATCATGTCGCAGGTACATGCCGACCTTGTGCGCTTTGAGACTGCACAGGACCGCTACAAGAAATTGTGCAAACTGATGCCGCAGGTGGTGTTGCGTGCACCGTTGGTGTACATAGCAAGCTATCTGCAGATGACCCCCGAAACATTGTCGCGTGTACGTGCATCTACTCTTCTCGACTAAGAGAGAACGTCACGCTATACAAAAGACTTTTAACATTATCACAAAATGAAAAAAATATTGTTGTTAGGTTCGGGCGAATTGGGCAAAGAGTTTGTCATCGCCGCAAAGCGTGCAGGACAGTATGTCATTGCATGCGACAGATACGAGGGTGCGCCGGCAATGCAGGTTGCCGACGAGCACGAAGTGTTCAACATGCTCGACGGCGACGCCTTGACTGAAGTTGTTGAGCGTCACCGACCCGACATCATCGTGCCCGAAATCGAGGCTATACGCACTGAGCGTCTTTTCGACTTCGAGAAGGAAGGCATTCAGGTAGTGCCGAGCGCCCGCGCCGTAAACTATACAATGAACCGCAAGGCCATACGCGACCTCGCTGCTAAGGAATTAGGACTGCGTACAGCCAAATACTTCTACGCCACCACTCTCGAACAGCTCCGCGAGCACTCTAAGGAGATTGGTTTCCCATGCGTAATCAAACCCCTTATGTCGTCATCGGGTCACGGACAGAGCATTGTTCGCGAACCCGAACAGCTTGAGAAGGCATTCAATGATGCTATGGAAGGAAGCCGTGGCGACGTGAAGGAGATAATCATTGAGGAATTCATCCACTTCGACTCTGAGTTCACTCTGCTCACCGTAACACAGAAGAATGGTCCCACACTGTTCTGCCCGCCTATCGGACACGTACAGAAGGGCGGTGACTACCGCGAGAGCTGGCAACCGTTCCAGTTGCCAGAGGACGAGTTGCGCAAGGCTGAGGACATGGCAGAAAAGGTGACCAAGGCGCTCACCGGTGCCGGTATCTGGGGCGTTGAGTTCTTCCTTACCAAGGAGGGCGAAGTGATATTCAGCGAACTTTCACCACGTCCGCATGACACAGGAATGGTTACACTGGGCCATACAACAAACCTATCAGAATTTGAACTCCACTTCCGCGCAGTAATGGGACTGCCCATAGCAGGTATTCATCTTGAGCATGCAGGAGCAAGTGCCGTAGTTCTTTCACCCACAGAGACAAACGACCCATTGCCCTACAACTTCATGGATGCACTCAAAGAAGATTACACCCGCGTTCGTATCTTCGGCAAGGAGGAGGCACACGTAGGTCGCCGTATGGGCGTAGTACTATGCTACGGCGAACCGACAGCCGACACCACACAGCTTCGTGACAAGGCTAAGCGACTCGCAGCAACAGTGCTTGGTACCGACCCATATATGGAGAAGTAACAAAGCAAAGCTATATACATAAGTTTCGCAAGTCGTCGACTTGCGAAACTTTTTTTATCTAAAAGATAAGCATACAACAAGCATGAACTACAACTCAGCATTCTTTCTTTGTGCGCTACCTATAATATTTACTTTGTATTACCTTATTACTCCAATGGTGTCATCCGAAATGCGCACCAAGACAGGAAATACATTGCTTCTCATTGTTTCATACGTAGTGCTTGCATACGAAAATGCGTTAAGTTGCATTTTACTTGCATACGTTACAATAGCAACCTTTGTTGGCGGAAAACATATAGTTCGTCGTCATCTGCCATTGTATGCCACATTAACACTTGCTATAATACCCCTCACAATATATAAATATTATAGTTTTGCATGCTCTATACTTACCGATGTTGGTTTGTCATGCAAAAGCCATAGTCTTGTCATACCAATAGGAATATCATTTTTCACTCTTCAAGCAATAGGTTACATCATAGATGTTTATCGTGGCAAAATAAAGGCTGAAAACAATTTGCTTGACTATACATTGTTTTTATCTTTCTTTCCACAAATAGTAGCAGGTCCAATAAGCCGCTACTGTCAACTAATGCCTCAAATAAAGAATAACCGTACTTTCTCTGCACAGCGTGCCACCGAAGGCTTGCGTATGCTTCTTTGGGGAGTTTTTCTAAAGATTGTGATTGCCGACAGGCTGTCATTATACGTCAATGACATAGCAAACTATATTGATATAGCCGATGGTTCTTCTTTGCTATCAATGGCATTTTTCTACTCTTTTCAAATATATAGCGACTTTGCAGGTTATTCTCTTATGGCTATAGGCACAGCAAAAGTAGTAGGTTTTGATTTGCCAGACAACTTTCGCCGACCATATCTATCTGTAAGTATAACTGAGTTTTGGCGTCGCTGGCACATTTCGCTATCATTATGGCTACGCGACTATATATACATTTCGCTCGGAGGCAATCGTTGCAGCCGTTGGCGCAACTATGTCAATATAACGACAACATTCATTGTTAGCGGTCTTTGGCATGGTGCCAACTATACTTTCTTGGCATGGGGACTGCTTCATGGCATGTTTCAATGTATAGAAAAAGTATTAGGGCTGAACAAAGAGTACGCTGGCAACAAACTATTGAAAGCAATACGCATAGCAACAACATTTAGTATTGTGACAATTTTGTGGATTGTGTTCCGTATGCCAACACTAAGTGATGTTTGGACAGTGTTCGTGCATATTGCAACAACAACCGATTTTCATCTTGTCATGCCCGAAAAATATGTTATAATCCTATTAGCAATTGCTATCATAAAAGACCTTGTCGATGAATACCATCCACAATACGACATGCTATATCATCGTTCGTTGATAGTCAGATGGACTTCATACGTACTTATCGCAATGTCAATAATACTGTTCGGTGTGTTTGATTCCGGACAATTCATTTATGCAAAATTCTGATTTTATATGAAAGGATTCATCATACGATTGCTTTGTTTCGCAACTACAATGGCGGCATTTTGTTGCGGCTTTGATTTTTTTTTGGACAAAAGCGAGACAAAAGCAGGTGGAACTACAGCCCGAACACGCTTTATTGACAAAAAGCTTAAGGCCGACATATTAGTGTTTGGCTCGTCAAGAGCATTACATCACTACGATCCAATTATAATGAAGTCAATACTTCATCACACTGTGTACAATTGTGGAGAGGATAAGATGGGCATTATTTTCAACTATGGCAGATACCGGATTATCTCTCAAAGATACACACCCAAAATCATTGTATATGACGTAGAGCCGGATTACGATCTGCTCTATGACGACAACACGTCATATCTATCGGGACTGCGCCGTTACCAAAAACACTCTGACATTCGTGAGCTTTTTATTGATGTAGATCCATGGGAACGTTTCAAGACCAGACTCATGCCCTACCGACTTAACAACCGCATTGTACAGACTCTTAAAGATTATATTGCGCCTGCCGACAATTACATTCTTGGGTATTCACCATACGTTGGATGCATGAAAACATTCATACCTGAGAATCTTCCGCAAGACAATTACGACAGTATGAAGTTCAAATATCTTAAGCGGATTGTTGCAGAATGCAACGGTCAAACGCAACTTATATTCACTGCAAGTCCTCAGTTGTCATATAAAAGCGATAGCGTGTTTGTACCATTAAAGGAATTTTGCGAGAAACGAAGAATACCGTTTATCAATCATTTCTGCGACACTACATTCACCAATCATCCACAATTGTTTCACAATGCCAATCACCTGGAAAAGAAAGGTGCTGAGTATTTCTCATTAATAATAGCCAAAGAGATAAGAAATATTATAAATCATCATTATGAACAGAACCAATATAGCTACGTCATCAAGTCGCCACATAGCGACATTGCAGTCTATGCGTTTCATATTCTGCATGCAGATTTTCATCTGCCACTATTTTAGCAACATTGGTTTTCACTGCTTTGATTATGGGGGTGATGCCGGCGTTACATTCTTCTTCATACTAAGCGGATTTGTATTAAGCATAGGATGTGGACCAAGCGTAGCTAACGGAACATTCCATTATGTTCAATTCCTACGCAAACGCCTTGCAAAAATATATCCACTTCATTTGGTTACATTCACCATAGCTTTATGTTTGAGCTTTGTAGCTGGAGTGAAATTCGATGTCATAAAGACATTTCTGCATATTTTTATGCTTCAAGAATTTACTCTATCCGAAGACATGCTGAGATATGGCACAGGACTTTCATGGTTTCTTGGAGCATTGTTCTTTTGCTATTTGTTGTTTCCGTTTCTCTACAGACAATTGATAATATCGCGCAACAAAGTGTTCGGCACACAATTAACGATATATATGCTATTAGCACTTGCCATAGAATCATGCTGCAACAACTCTGCAATAGACGACTTCGTATTTGCATTTCCACCGCTGCGTGTAATTGATTTTGCAGTAGGAATAATAGCATATCGTCTGTATACCGTCCCCTTCTCCCTACGCTTCAGGCAATGGATTGACCGACAGTCGACCACTATATTGTCAACACTCGAAATAATAATAGTAGTATCAGTTTCTGCATTGACATTTATCCCATACTGTACATTGCCTTCATGGATACGTTTCGCTCCATTGTTTTGGCTACCATTCAGCCTGTTAATATATTGGTTTGCCATATCAAACGACAACAAAGGCATAATTACAAAATTATTAAGTCAACGAGCACTTGTTTTCTTGGGCAACATCAGTTTCGAAATATACATGTTGCATGGTATAGTGATTACAGCATTTGTATTCGTATGGGGACGTCTCTTTGGATACGACACGGTATGCAATCCAATACTTTTTGCAATATGCATTGTATTGTCAATAGTTGCAGCATACCTATTTGCAATAATTATGAGAATCGGGCGTTATAAGAATAATAGGTTGCAGAAAAAAAGCATAAACCTATATCATAGTTATAAACATTATAGAATAATGAAGGTAGCAGACGCTAAAATAATAGAAATACCAAAAATAGAAGACCGCCGTGGCAATCTGTCGGTAATAGAAGAGTTGAAAAGCGTACCCTTCCAAATAGCTCGTGTCTATTGGCTTTACGACGTACCTGGTGGCGAAAGTCGCGGCGGACATGCTCACCGCAAGCTCAAACAATTGCTCATAGCGGTAAGTGGAAGCTTCACCGTGACGCTTGACGATGGACGTGAGAAGCGCAAATTTCTTTTAAACCATCCTTATCAAGGACTGATAATAGAGACTGGTATATGGCGCACTCTCGACGATTTCTCGTCGGGTGCCGTATGTCTTGTCATCGCTTCCGAACTTTACGACGAAGATGACTATATATACGACTACGACGAATTCTTAAAATACAAGCAATGCTCAAAGTAAGACGATACAATACAGCAGACGCTATTGAATGGGACGAATTCGTGAGCAAAGCCAAGAACGCAACGTTTCTACTTAAACGTGGATATATGGACTACCATAGCGACCGCTTCACCGACTGCTCGCTGATGGTATATACACAGAAGGACAACGGCAAAGCACCGTTGCTCATAGCTCTCCTTCCGGCTACCATTCACGGCGACGAACTGCGCTCGCATGGCGGACTGACATACGGTGGACTCATCATGTGTGGCGATATGACTGCCGAGTTGTGTCTTGACGTGTTTGCTGTCATCAATAGTTTCTTGCATGACGAGTGTGGCGTAAAGCGTATTGTGTACAAACCTACACCTTGGATTTATCACTCGATACCTGCCGAAGAAGACCTGTATGCCATCTTTAGAGTATGCAATGCGCATATTGCTGCACGCGACATATCATCTACAATTTGTCTCGACAGAAGACCGAAATTCAGCAAACTGCGCCATCGCTGCGTCAATAAGGCACGACGCAACGGAATAACAGTAGCTGAAACAAATGACATCTCTGATTTCTGGCAAATCCTTAACGACAACCTTGAGGCGAAATATGGAGTACACCCAGTTCATACCATCGACGAACTGCAACTCCTACACTCAAGCTTTCCTGATAACATAAGGTTGTTTATGGCGTACGAAGGCGATACGCCACTGGGTGGAACAATGGTGTTTGAATGTGGCGAAACGGTGCACACTCAATATATATCGGCTTCGAAACGTGGCAAGGAGATTGGGGCGCTCGACCTCGTATTCGACTATCTAATCAACGAACGATATGCCGACCGACGATATTTCGACTTCGGAAAATCGACCGAACAATTGGGACTCTATCTCAATTGCAACCTTATACACCAGAAAGAAGGGTTCGGTGGTCGCGGCGTGTGCTACGACACCTACGAATGGGAGGTTTAGAATGTGGAGTGTTGAATGTTGAATGTGGAGTGTTAAGTGTGGAGTGTTAAATGTTGAATGTTGAGTTATGGATATGATAAAGTTTCTTGACTTAAAGGCGGTGACGGCAATGCATACCGACGAAATAAGTGCTGCCGTGCAACGTGTTGTGGATAGCGGATGGTATTTGCAAGGCAACGAGAACAAGGCGTTCGCCGAGGAGTATGCCCGTTATATCGGCACGCGTTATTGTGTAGGTTGCGGCAACGGACTCGACGCTCTTACGCTCATCTTGAGGGCTTATAAGGAGATGGGCAGACTGCACGACGGCGACGAAGTGATAGTACCAGCCAACACCTATATAGCCACAATTCTTGCTATAACCGAGAACAATCTGACACCAGTGTTTGTAGAACCACGCATCGATACATTCCAGATTGACGACAGACAGATTGAACGTGCCATAACAAGTCGCACCCATGCCATAATGATAGTACATCTGTACGGACAGTGCGCATACACCGAGCGCATACACGAAATATGCCTTAGCCATAACCTGCTGCTCATCGAGGACAACGCCCAGGCTCACGGATGCCGCTACAATGGCAAACGTACAGGTTCATTGGGCAATGCCGCTGCCCACAGCTTCTATCCAGGTAAAAACCTTGGGGCATTGGGCGATGGCGGTGCCGTCACTACCGACGATGAAGAGCTGGCAACGATGATTGGCACATTAGGCAATTACGGGTCGCAACGCAAGTATGTATTCGACTATAAGGGTCGCAACAGTCGCCTTGACGAAATCCAAGCTGCCGTACTGCGTGTGAAACTGATGTATCTTGATGCAGACAATGCACACCGTCGCTCTATAGCCATGCAATACATTGAGAGTATTGACAATCCCTTGCTTACTCTTCCTTCTGCCCACTATTGCCAGCACAGCGTACACCACATATTCCCTGTGCTATGCAGCGAACGCGACCGCTTGCAGCAACACTTGCTCAATCAAGGCATACAGACAATGATACACTACCCCATTCCGCCCCATCGCCAGCAATGCTATGCCGACATGGGCGGCTTGTTGTCGTTGCCCATTACTGAGCGTATACACCGCGAAGAGCTAAGCCTTCCGCTTAACCCTACGCTGCAACAAGAGGAAATAGAACGAATCATCGAAGCTGCCAACAGCTTCAAGTAGAGTTCTTGACAACTGCTTCTGGACATGTTGCGTGTCTTGAAACAACCGTATCATGCCATGATACGAAGTTATTTTATGGCCGATTGCTTATAAAACAATACAAACTATAGGAGGCTATGGCATTCCCGCCATAGCCTCCTACTGTTTGGTTTACTGCAAAATCAATATCTTGCACTAAATGTGCTTACGCTATATACCTTGTAATTGATGTCGTTTTCTTCATCCATATATTCGTTGTACATGAGCATCCGCTTGCCGTCGAAGCGCACTGTCATGTCCATATAGTCGTCATCATCGTCTAAGTCGTCATCGCCAAATTCGAACGGTTCGTAGCAGCGCAGTATGCCGTTTTGCTTGTCTCTCCATTCCCAGCGTCCTATTTCCACGTCGCCATCCTGATAGAAGCACATGAATGTGCCGCATGGCGAGAAGATAACGCGGCGACAGTAATCATCATCGTCGAGGATGTCGTCCTCATCAAATCCCCACTGCCTTCCTTCTGGTGTGATAGTGATATCTTGCTTCACTTTGAAGAAGTTGTCAAGCCATTGCTTGCCATATCCTATATACGCCTTGTCAGTGTAAAGCCATGCCTCCTGACTGTCCATTCTCCATGAACGACACAACTGGCGAACAGCCTCATCGGTCTTATAATTGAAATCGACGTTTACTATAATCGTTATGTCAACGCCATTGCAGTTGGTATATGTCACCGTTACAACTCCTACTACGTCACCATTCTTATTAATCTTGATTTTGGTGCCGTTGCTCAATTTATATACACCATCCTTCTCATGTGTGAATGTGCCATAAATATACAGACCGTTGTCAAAATCTACCAATCCGTTGATGTCGGTAGCACGTGTTGCCATACGCGAGAACTTAGGTTTGTTGCCGGCATTGTTTTTGGTGATGAGGAAATGGCCGTCAGCAAAGAGTTCGATTGATTTGAATTCGGGGGCAACAGCTCCATCGCCCCATTTCGTCACATCCATTTTAACGGCATCATTGGCATACTGCTCATTATCGAAATTACCAAATGTAAACTTGGCTGATGGTTTGGCACTGTCGGGAATACGCATCTGACCGCCGTCATCGTCGTTACTACAAGCCATAAAAGCAAACGAAGCAATAGCAATAATAAATGAATAAATAATGTTCTTTTTCATAATGTTTCGTTTTTAGTTGTTAATGTTTACGTTTAGTTATCTTACTGTTGCAAAGATATACAATATACTCCAACCAAACAAGTGTTCCGAAATAGAATAATCTATAGGAATATCTAACGAACTCTAAAGATTGTCAAAACTGCCGAGAACAACCGTATGACTACATAAATAAAGCAAAAAGGAACGGCGGACTCCCGTCCGACGCACAGCAGAAAATCTAT
>OIYR01000615.1_pt1 | contig 19521 bp, 18 predicted proteins | sample 1588221 | NCBI WGS metagenome assembly OIYR01 (sample SAMN03283292) | human gut metagenome | biome: human-associated habitat; material: feces | host: Homo sapiens | place: Peru | collected 2012 | reverse complement strand
TTGTTTCGCCTACACCTTTTAAGGCTTTTAGCTCATCAAGGGTAGCTGTGTTGATATTGACAACACCAAACAAAAGTCCAGCACAAACGCAGAGCAATGCTACAATTTTCTTCATCTTTTTTCCTTTCTTTTTGTTTTTTAGATGAAATTTAAAAGACAAAGTATGCCATAATGCACCTTAAATTCAACTTATGTTTTTGCATTTTTTGCAAAAATGATGAATTTTATTGCTTAAAATTTAGCTTTCATTCATAGTCGCTAGCAACTCGGTATTGTCCTTAGTTTTAAGCATTTTGGCGTATAAAAATTTCAACGCCTCCACATCGTCCATTTGCGAAATGGCTGAGCGAATCGCCCAAATTTTTGGCAAATCCCCGTCTTTTTGCAGCAACTCTTCCTTGCGCGTGCCTGATTTGATGATATTGATGGCTGGATAAACGCGGCGGTCTGATATGTTTCTATCAAGCACGATTTCGCTGTTGCCCGTGCCTTTGAATTCCTCAAAGATGACATCGTCCATTCTTGAGCCTGTGTCGATAAGTGCTGTCGCTACGATAGTGAGCGAACCGCCGCTTTCTATGTTGCGCGCAGCCCCAAAAAATCGCTTTGGCTTGTGCAAGGCGTTTGCATCAACGCCTCCGCTTAAAACCTTGCCAGAGCTTGGTATGACGGCGTTGTAAGCCCTTGCAAGCCTTGTGATACTATCAAGCAAAATGATGACATCACTTCCCATTTCTACCATTCTTTTTGCCTTTTCGATGACAAGTTCAGCCACGCGCACATGGTTGTAGGCGGGCAAATCAAAAGTCGAGCTAAACACCTCGCCCTTAACGCACCGTTGCATATCCGTTACTTCTTCTGGTCGCTCATCGACAAGCAGCACGATAAGGTGCATTTCGGGGTGATTTTTGGCTATGGCGGTTGCAAGTTCTTTCATCAGCTCGGTTTTGCCCGTGCGTGGCGGAGCGACTATCAAGCCCCTTTGTCCCTTACCGATGGGCGTGAAAAGGTCTAGCACGCGCCCTGTGAGCTTGTTTGACTCGTATTCAAGTTTGATTTTTTCGGTAGGAAAAATGGGCGTGAGATTGTCAAAAAGCGGGCGGGCGTTGGCTTCTTGCAAAGGCACATAGTTTATGGCTTCGATTTTAAGCAGTGCATAATACTTCTCTTGCTCTTTTGGCTCACGCACTTGCCCCGTAACGATGTCGCCCACACGCAGGGCGAATTTGCGGATTTGTGAGCTTGAAACATAAGCATCGTTTGCGCTGTCGCTTAAATTCGCGTCCATTGCCCGCAAAAAGCCGTAGCCTTCGTTTGAGATTTCTAAAATGCCCGTGAAAAGTATAAATCCACCAGCCTTTGTCTGTGCGCGTAAAATCTCAAATATCAGCTCTTGGCGGCGGAATTCGCTTGGATTTTCCACGCCTAGCTCGTTGGCGATTTTGGTTAGGCTCTGTAAATCGAGCAACTTCAAGTCCTCAATCTTGTATCCCTCGACAGGAATGTGCGTTCGTTGTTTTTTGTTTTCCATAAAACCTCGTTTTGAGTAGAATTTAGTGTGATGGTGATAATTTGTGAAAATCTTTGTGAGATTATAGACAAAAATTCTTAAAAAATGCTAAATTTTGTAAATTTTACGCAAAAATCTTTTGGCATTTTATAAATTTTCTAAGATTTTACACAAATTCAGCTTTTAAGCGCTATTAAAACGCCTTCAATCATCTTTTTAATATCCCCGTCTAAAATGCTTTCTACATTTGTAAAGGCTTCATTTGAGCGGTTGTCTTTGACTTGCTGATAAGGAAAAAGCACATAAGAGCGGATTTGATGCCCCCAGCCTATGTCGCTTTTTTCGCCAGCATTTGCCGCATCTTGTTGTTTCATTCTTTCTAGCTCATAAAGGCGCGAAGCAAGCATTTTCAACGCTGTGGCTTTGTTTTTGTGCTGACTTCTGTCGTTTTGACACTGCACGACAATCCCACTTGGAGCGTGAGTGATACGAACCGCACTTTCTGTTTTGTTGATATGCTGCCCACCAGCACCACTTGCGCGGTAATAATCAAAGCGCAAATCCTTTTCTTCAAGCTCTATCTCAATATCATCGTCAAGTTCAGGGCTTACCATAACGCTTGAAAAGCTCGTGTGCCTACGCCCTGCACTATCAAAAGGGCTTGTTCGCACAAGGCGGTGAATGCCATTTTCAGCCTTTAAGTAGCCATAAGCGTTTTCGCCCTTTACCAAAAAGCTCACATCTTTAAGCCCCGCTTCATCGCCTTCTTGAAAGTCTAGCGTTTCTACCTTAAAGCCTTCCCTTTCGCAAAAACGCAAATACATTCTATAAAGCATACTCGCCCAGTCGTTACTCTCAGTCCCCCCAGCTCCCGGGTGAATGCTCACAATGGCGTTTTTGCCGTCATTTTCGCCCGATAAAAGCATAGAAATTTCAAGGCTAGTAATGGTATCTTCAAGCTTTTGCGCATCATCAAAAAGCGCGTTTATCGTTTCAAGGTCGTTTTCGCTATTTGCCAGCTCAAAAAGCTCGCTCGCATCGTTTATAGCAGCAAGTGCGTTTTCATAGTTTTTCAGCAAGGCTGAAATTTTAGCCTTTTCCTTGCCGATGATGCCCGCTTTTTGTATGTCTTGCCAAAAATCAGGCGCATTTTCCGTGCGTTCTATCTCATCAAGCCGAGCCTTAATGTCCTGTGGCTTGATGATAGAAGCGACATTTGCCACTTTGTTTTTTAGAGCCTTTAACAGCTCGCTGTATTCGTAAGTATCCATAAAAATTCGCTTTTTTGTGATATAATTTTGAAATTGTAGCAAATTTAAATTTCAAAAAGCTAACAAGGATAATTTATGCCAAAACTTTATTTGCACTCACTTGGGTGCAACAAAAACTTAGTCGATAGCGAGATAATGCTAGGACGCCTTGAAAACTACGACATTGTGGGCGAGCCAAGTAGTGCTGATGTGCTTATAGTAAATACTTGTGGCTTTATTAAAAGCGCAAAAGAAGAAAGTATAAAAAGCATTTTAAACCTGCACGAACAGCGTAAAAAAGGCTCTTTGCTCGTAGTAACGGGCTGTTTGATGCAACGCTATAAAGATGAGCTTGTAAAAGCCTTGCCAGAAGTTGATTTATTCACAGGCACAAGCGACTTTGAGCGCATTGATGAGCTGATTTTAAAGCGGACAAATTTGTTTTCAAATTCAGCGTATTTGCAAAGTGAAAACGCCAAAAGAATCATCACAAATTCAAATTTTCACGCCTTTGTGAAAATCGCTGAGGGTTGCAATCAACACTGCTCTTTTTGCGCCATACCAAATTTTAAGGGCAGATTGCGCTCTCGTCCGCTTAAAAGCATAGTAAAAGAGGTGCAAAGCCTTGTGGCACAGGGCTTTTTTGACTTTTCTTTCATTGCCCAAGATACAAGCTCGTATTTGTTTGATGAGGGACAAAAGGACGGACTTATTGAGCTTATAAGCGAGATAGAGCGCATAAAGGGCGTGAGAGCGGCTAGGATTTTGTATCTTTACCCTAGCAGCGTGAGCCTTGCGCTTATCGAAAAAATCATCGCTTCAAAGGTTTTTGTGAATTATTTTGATATGCCCTTGCAACACATTAGCGACAAAATGCTTTCTTTAATGAAACGCGGAGCGAACAAGGCGCGTTTGATAGAGCTTTTAAATTTAATGCGAAATGCTAATGAGAGCTTTTTACGCACGGGCTTTATCGTAGGACACCCACACGAAAGTGAGGCTGAATTTAACGAGCTTTGCGAGTTTATAAGGGGCTTTGATTTTGATAGAATCAGCATTTTTGGCTACTCCAAAGAAGAGGACACAAAGGCTTATGAAATGCCCCAAATTCCACAAAAAACCATAAATTTGCGCCTAAAACAAATAGAAAAAATCGTGGATTTTAAGATAGAAAAAAGCTTTGAAAAAGAGCTTGGCAAGGTGCGGCAAGTAGTTTGTGTGGGCAAAAGCAGCGAGGGAGAGTTTTTTATCGCGGGTAAGGATTTGCGCTGGGACAGGGACATAGACGGGGAAATTCTCATCAACGAAAGCAAATGCGGGACTTTAAAACAGGGCAAAATTTATGAATGTCTCATCACCCAAAGCGTGGATAAAAAGCTCATCGCCACAGCATTAAGGCAAATTTGATGAAAAAAAATTCAAAGCAAAATAGCTTAAATTCACACGAAAATTCAGGCAAAAAGGGCGAAAATTCAAGCAAATTTAAATTCAGTGATGAAGTAAAAAATCTTTTAAAAAGGGGCAAAAATTTGCTTGCTTTTTCTTATGGCAGCGACAGCACAGCGCTTTTTTACGCCCTTGTAAAAATGGGCGTTTGCTTTGATTTAGCGATGATAAATTACAAAATGCGCGCACAAAGTGATGAAGAAGAACGCTTGGCTAAGGCTTTGGCGCGTGAGTTTAACAAAAAAATTTTCATCAAATGCGCCCCAAAATTTGACAAAGATTTTCAGCACCAAGCCCGCGTCTTTCGCTATGAATTTTTTGACGCACTTTGTGCTGAATTTGGCTACACAAACTTGCTTGTGGCTCATCATCTTAATGATAGATTTGAGTGGTTTTTAAGGCAGTTTGGGCGCGGGGCTGGTTTTGTGGAGCTTTTGGGAATGAAAGAGTGTGAAAAAAGGGCAAATTTTACGCTTATCCGTCCGCTTTTAAACACGCCAAAGGCTGAAATTTTAGCCTTTTTAGAGGAAAATAAAATCAAATTTTTTAACGATGAGAGCAATGAGAGCGAAAAATACGAGCGAAACTTTATCCGCAAGCACTTTGCCACGCCTTTTTTAGAGCATTTTAGCGTAGGCGTGCAAAAAAGTTTTGCCTACCTTGAAAAAGATACGCAAAGCCTGTGTGCGGGCGAAATAGCTGAATTTAAGGGCATTTTGCTGTGTGCGAAAAATGAAAGTCTCATCGCCAAAGCCATCAAGCAAAAGGGCGTGGTGCTGAGCGCAAAACAAAGAAAAGAGATGATGAAAGGTGATAGCGTGGTGTCTGGGCGCATAGGCGTTGTTTTTATGGGCGAAAGGGCTTTGATTTTTGAGTATGAAAAATGCGAAAAAATCCCAAAAAAATTCAAAGAAAACTACCGCAAAGCAAGGATAGCAAAGCTTTTAAGAGCTTATTTATACAAGCACAGCATAGATGAGCAAGAATTAACAGCTTATATTTGCGCAATTTTTGCAAGAATTTAAAAAAAGTTTGCTTGTCAAATAACAAGCGTGGTGTGCTTTTTACTTTACTAGCACAAAAGCTTTTTAAATTATAAATTTATGACAAGGGTATATTTTGTTTAAATTGCGGCTTTAAATTCAGCGTCTTTTGATAAAAAAGATGAGTTAAAAAGATGACGAAAAACACTTGCAAGAAAAGCCCAGCCAAAGGCACAAAGGCAAGCAGATAAAAGCAAAGCGTGGCGAATTTAAACTCCAAAGGCGAGCTTTTAGCGTAAAAGTTCGTAAATTCGTCCTTTGAAAGAACGCTGCTTGCCACATCTAAAAGCAAAAGTTTGTGAAAAAGATAATACACCACCGCATAATACACAAAAAAATTCACAAAAGGCACGAGCAAAAGCAGGGTAGCCAAAGCAAAGAAAAGGGCGAATTTGCAAAGTATCCATAAGGTTTTGCCTAAAATGACAAGGGTTGAGACGCTGTCTTTTGGAGCGTGGTGATAATACTTTTCATCAATAGCCTTGCAAATAAAGGGCGTGAGAAAGCTCACTACAAAAATCGCCAAAAAAACAGAAGCAAAGACAACCACAAAAGAAGCGGACAAAAAGCTCAAAACGGCGATGAGAATTTGCACAAAAGCTAGGCTATAAACAAAGGCAAACCACGATGCAGCAGGGTCGCCGCCAAAAAGCTCATCAAAAAAGCCCAAAAGCGCCCCAAAGCCAAAATAAGCCAAAACCCCAAAAAGCACAAGGCTAAAAGCAAGCGGCAAAAGCGCGAAATTGAGGAATTTTTTAGTGAAAAAATCATTTAAAGAAAGTTTTAAAATTTCAGTCATCAATCAAGCCTTGTTTTTGATGTCCAAAAGAAAAAACCAATAGCTTTTATCGTGCGCTTCTATTTTTTTATATTCTATTTGATAATTATTGCTAAATTTTAGTCCATTTTTATATTTTTCAAGTGAATTTTTGGCTGTCTTGCTTTCATCTGTATATATTTTGTTTGTTTGAATTTTTGCGCCATTGTGCATAGTAAATTCTTTTCTAGTGCCTTTGTCCGTTTCTTTCGTGTAACTCTCGTAATCGGTAAGAAAAATAAAATAGTAAGCTTCAATTTTTTCATTATGTATCGCAAGCTGTTCTAAATTGTAAATATCAATAAAAGAGTTAATCACATTTTGATTTTCAGCTGCTTGACTTGCTTTTTTGAATTTGAGTTCAATGAGATATTGTTTGCAAGGCTTGCCTTTTTCGTAAAATTCGATAGATATATCTACATAATTCTTTTTTTCATCGCCCATATTTTTTTCTAATTCGACTATAAATCGCTCATCTCTTGCAATCGTTAAAAGTTCTAATTCATCTCGTAAAAGCCCAGCTAGGTGCATTTGAAACGAAGCTTCAAGCCCTTCTTCAATCATCTGCGTTTTTAATCTTGTCAAATATATCGACATTGCTTTATTTAAAGCGTTTTTGACACGAGAATTTGGGCTTTGGTCAATTAAATCAGCAGGTTTTATTTCACTCATTTTACGGCTTTGTATCTTTTTTCAAGCTCTTTGTAAATGCGCTCAAAGTCAAGCTCGCTTTTTAAAATTTCGTTTAAAACCTCGTTATCTTCGACTCCGTCCCACACTTTTTTGTATGAGCCGTCCTTGTAGCCGTTGTTTTGACGAAATTTGTTCAGCACATTTTTGCCGATATAAATTTGATATAAAGCTTCTAAATTCAGCCCGCATTTCATCGCAAGCACGAAATAAGCACTCAAAAGCTCACCCAAATCAAAGCCAAAGCCGCTGCACTTGTGTATGATGACTTCTATGTCGTTTAAAACCCCATACATATCGGCATCCTCAGGCGTGCCTTTTTCCTTGCAAAACTCATCAAAATGACTCACCGAGCAAACTTCTTCGGCGATTTGCTCCAAACTTTGCTCCGCCTTGCTCTTGCCATCTTCAAGCAGCAAGCTCAACACAAAGTGCCAAATATCCACTATCTCAATGCGGACATTGTCCCAATTAGTAGGCGCGGCAATGTTTTTCCAGTGCTTCCACGCAAAAGAGTCGATAAGCTCGGCGCACTCCATATAAATGCACCGCCGCCAGCTTATCAGCTTACCCTCGCGCGTGTAGCCTTCCTCCCAGCCAGCGCCGTTTGTGTCATCATTTAGCCTTTGCTGTAAATTAAGCATCGTGCTGATGATTTGCAAATTTGTCATTTTTTGTCCTTGCTTGTTCTTTGGTTTAATTTTACAATGATGATTATAGGATATTTAGATGAATTTGTAAAACAAAATTTGATTAAATTTTGTTTTTTTGCTACAATAGCTCATTTTATAAAGGATAAAAATGAAAAATTCACCCAAAACATTAGTAATACGAGTTGGAGATGGACCGGGGCTTGGAGATAATCTTTTTTATAGCCATTTGCCAAGGATAGCAAAAACTTGCGATAAACCTTTTGAAAAAGTGTATATTCACAATCCGTGGTCTTTTCGACACAATGACTTAAAAAGGCTTATTTGGGAGATGAATCCTTATGTTGATGGTGTTGTTGATGACATTCAAAGTTATGCAGACATTATAAAGAACCCTTCATTTTTTAGGGGCGAATTTGCAGATTTGTTTATCGGAGAAAACTTGCTCGACCGAATTATGTTGTTTCATAATCTTGATGATGGAGAAAGGTTTCACGAACCAGAGATTTATTATCAGCCAAAATTTAGAGAGGAATTTCACAAAGTAGTTTTTGATCCAAATTGGATAAGTAACGCAGGTGGTTTATCTTTTGAAGATGTGTTGGAGCTTTTTGGAGCAGAGGGCATTAAGATAGAAGCCGTAATGGGTAAAAAGGAAGGAGGCAAGGGAGGTAATACTCAGCAAAATTTGTTTGATTATGATATAGATGTTGAGTATATCCATACGCCGACTTTGGAGGATTTTTGTGATTTGCTTTACTCGGCAAAGGCTATATATTGCTTTGTAACAGGCACAGCGACTCTTGCTGCTGCTCTCAAAAAACCTGCCACGGTTTTTGTAGGAAAAAATGTTTTTATTAACCCTGTTTTTTTCCACTCTAAATTACATCGCTATTGTATTATCCCAAAATACAAAATCGCGGTAAATAAAATAATGCGCTATAAATTTTTAGGCATAAAAGGACATATAAGATTGGAATTAGACACTTTCGAGCGTCTTTTGAAATTTATAAATGAGAAATTACCAAAGAGTATGGCGACAAAAATTTCTAAATATATAAATTCCTCATTTGTCTCTACCCCATCAAGGAGAAACAAATATAGTAAAGCACATTATGAAAAGCTTAAAAAAGAAATTTTTATACCTACACAAAAAGATAAGTAATGATTAAAATATAAATGTAGATGCAGGAATTTATCCTGCATCTCAAAATCACACATAAAAGGCAAAGGAATTGAATTTATCCTTTTCTTCTTCGGCGTTTGTTTTTTGTGGCGCAAATTCTTGCGTTTGTTGCAGCATTTGCTGTCGCAAGCGGGCAAGCACTTCTTCGATGAGCTTTTTGCTGTCTTCAAGCATTTTGGCATTTTGCGTGCTGTCGTTGCTTTGGTTTTGTTTAAGCAGCTGGTCGAATTTGCTCACAAGGCTGTCCATAGTCGCATTGAGCTTGTTTTCATCGCTTGGCGTTGGCAAAATGTCAGCCATTTGCATAGCACTTTGGATAAAGTCTCTTGGGTTTAGCTCGCCTACTTTTGAGTTTTGCAAAAAATCGTTGATTAAAGGCTCGACATTTTTCATCGCGTCTTTTATCTCAGCTATATCGGTTTGCGTGAGCTTTGAACCTTCAAAAGTAAAGGAAAATCCATACTCTCTTCGCAAGCTCAAACTCGCACTCCCGTTTTCTTTGCTATAACTCGCACTTTGGTTGTCAAACATTGACAAAGAAAGGCTCTTGCCACTGCTCGTGGTGTAGGAAAAGCCTATGTTTTGGTTGTTGGTAGCTTCTATTTGCATTTTAACGCTCCCTTAAAAGATTTGCACTTATATCGGCAAATTTGAATTTTTCTTAAATTTATTGCTATAATTTTGCTTATGGATACCAAAATAAAAGATTTTTTAAGCCAAAACAAGCTTTTGTGCTGGGCTATGCAAGATGACGGCGGAGTGTGGTGCGCGAACGCTTTTTATGCCTTTGATGAGCTAAATTTAAGCCTTATCATCGCTTCGCACACGGACACAAGGCACATCAAGCTGGCTCAAAAAAATCCGCTTGTAAGCGTAAATGTCGCTAAATTCAGCGCCATAGCGTTTTTAAAAGGCGTGCAAATCAAAGCCCTGTGCGAAAAGGCAAGCAAGGCGCAAGAAAAACTCTACTACGCGCGCTTTCCCTTTGCCAAAGTGATGAAAGGGCAGTGCTTTGCGCTCAATATACGCTACGCTAAATTCACGGACAACGCCTTAGGCAAAAAGCTTGAATTTAAGGCAGCTCAAAGCGATGAGTGGAATTTCGCGCCATTAAAAAATTTGAGCTAACATTTTAAGAAAATTAAGGGGCAGACGATGAAAACAAATGTCTTGCAAATCGCAAAAGAAGTTTTTGCCACAGAAGCGCGCACGATTAGCGATTTGGGCGCAAAACTCAATGCGGACTTTGAAAAGAGCATAGAGCTGATACTGCGCACCAAAGGGCGTTTGGTAGTAAGCGGTATGGGAAAAAGCGGGCATATCGGGGCTAAAATCGCCGCCACGCTTGCAAGCACAGGCACGCCGAGCTTTTTTATGCACCCAGCAGAGGCTTTGCACGGGGATTTGGGAATGCTGACAAATGATGACACGCTTTTAGCCATTTCAAATTCAGGCGAGAGCGAAGAAATTTTAAAAATCATTCCAGCCATTAAAAAAAGGAGCATTAAGCTCATCGCAATGAGCGGAAATTTAAACTCTACCCTAGCAAAGCAGGCGGATTTCGTGCTTGACATTTCGGTGCAAAAAGAAGCTTGCCCCTTGCAGCTAGCCCCGATGAGTTCGACTACGGCGACTTTGGCGATGGGCGATGCGATAGCCGCTTGCTTGATGAAAGAGCGAAATTTCAAGCCAGAAAATTTTGCGCTTTTCCACCCGGGGGGTAGCTTGGGTAAAAAACTTTTGACAAAGGTGAGCGATGTGATGGTAAGTGCCTTGCCAAAAGTGGCGGAGGATACAGGGTTTAAAGAGCTTATCGATGTGATGACAAGCGGCAAACTCGGGCTTTGCCTTGTGATGAATGGCGAAAAGCTCGTGGGTGTCATAACTGACGGAGATTTGCGTAGGGTTTTAAAGGCGAGCGACAAGCCGAGTTTTGATTTCATCGCAAGCCAGATAATGAGCAAAAATCCCAAAGTCATTAGTGCTGATGCTATGGCTACACAGGCTGAGGAGCTGATGATAAAGCACAAAATCAAAGAACTGCCCGTTGCACGAGCTGGCAAAATCGTAGGCATAGTGCAGCTTTACGACATAGGACGCATTTAGTAAGGCTTTTGTTTGGCAGCTTGTCTTGCAACGAGTTTGCGACAACAGACAACAAAAACAAACTCTATAAATTCCAATATATACCGAACGCAAATAAAGTATCTAAAAAATAGTAAATCCGCTGTCATTACAAAAATACTTTCCCCTTTTTTATTATGAGCCAACAAAACAGCGCGACAATCCACGCGAAAACAAGTGAGTGTTTGCCAGTGCCGTTTGTCGTTGCGAGCTTTGCGAAAGCAAGGCGTAATGTAGCCACAAATTTAAGCGTTATATTCGCTCTATGGATTGCCACGCACTCACAAGACTTGCTTACAAGATGAGTAAATCACGATTGTCTTTTGTGAAATCGGCTTGCAAAGACGAGTTGATAGGCTTTGTATTTACAAATCAACACTTTTCAGCAAAAGAATCTTTAAAAAATTTATCTTTTGAGTGTATTTTCATAAAAAATTCTATCAAAATTCAGCAAATTCTCGCTATACTATCCTTTTTAAAAGGACAAAAATGAAGATTTTGAATTTTTTTTATGAAAATCCGCCCGAACACAAAGATATTTTCACGCGCAAACTCACGCTGAGCGACAAAAACACGCTGATTAAAGGCGCAAGGAAAAGTGGCAAAAAGTCTTTGATAATGGGCTATTTGAGAGCATTTAAGAATGAGGAATATTTGTTTTTGGATTTTGAAGATTTGCGTTTTGATGAGAGCTCTTTGGCGCATTTAGAGAGCTTTTTGGTAGATAAAAACATAAAAATTCTTATTTTTTATGGGATTAAGAAACATTTTGTATATGATTTTTCACCCCTTTTAGAGCACTATCAAATCATCATTGCAAGCGAATTTTACTCAACACACTTTGAGGGCTTTGTTCAAATCGAGCTTGATTTTTTGGACTTTGAAGAGTTTGTGAGTGTCAGCAAAAAAAATTTGCCCGTAAATTCACAGGTGGGCGCGTTTTTGCAAAATGGGCGTAGCTTTTTGTCTCAAAGTGCCTTAAATGAGTTTTTGCAAACGCATTTTTCACGCGTAGAGCTTGAAATTTTGCGCTTTGTGGCTGAAAATTTAGGGAATGAATTTAGCACAAACACGCTGTATCAAAGACTCAAACGCGCACAAAAAATCTCAAAAGACAGCCTTTACAAAGCTGTTGGTGAGCTTGAAGAAAAAGGGGTTTTGCACTTTTTATTGCACGAAAACAAAAGGCTTAAAAAGGCATTTTTCAGCGACTTTGGGCTAAAAAACGCCCTCTGTATCGATAAAAATTTCAAACAACTTTTCTCAAATGTCATTTTAAGCGAGCTTTTCAAGCTCAAAACGCCCATAGTTTATGATAAATTCGTTGATTTTTACATCAAAGAACGCCGAATCGCTTTTATACCAAGCGCCACGCTTGATATTGACTTAATCAAATTACGCGCTAAAAAAATACTTCCCAAAGCCCTAGAAAGCGGCATTTTACACATAGTTTTCATCAGCCTTTCAACTGAGCAGAGTTTTTATGAAAATGGAGTGAAATTCGAGGTTGTGCCTTTTGATATTTGGGCGTTGAGCTTGGATTAAAAGGCGTATGAATCTTAATATCAAATCACTCTTTGCCGTCAAGCACGGGGACAAATAAGCACTCTTCAAGGCGGGTTTGCTGAATTTTGCCCTCCATTTTGCTGAATTTTGTGATGAATTGCTTGCCGTTTTCAAAGATGGGCGCGACTAAAACGCCATTTTCGGCAAGCTGCTCGAAAAGGATTTGCGGCACTTGCGCCGTGTGTGCGGAGAACAAAATCCTATCATAAGGCGCGTAGCGCGCCCAGCCCTGCTGTCCGTCAGCGTGCAAAAGCAAAATGTTAGGTAGTTCCAACTCTTTAAACGCCTTTTTAGCACTATCTACAAGGCTTCCTATGCGCTCGATGGTGCAGACACGGCGCACGAGCTTGCTCAAAATCGCCGCTTGATAGCCGCTGCCGCAACCCACTTCAAGCACGCTATCAACGCCTGCTAAATCAAGCGCCATTGTCATTTTCGCCACGGTCAAGGGAGAGCTGAGCCATTGATTTGCGCTCATCGGCAAGGCGTTAAGGCTGTATGCGTGGGCTTTTAAGGGCGAAAACACCTCACGCGGCACGGCGCAAAGGGCTTTGAAAACGGCTTCGTTGAGAAACATTTGCTTTTTTATCTCATTTGCCATATTTTCGCAACGCCTTTGCTCCACAAAATCCATCATCGCACCGCCTTGAAATTTAGCTTTTTGGCTTGAAATTTCGCCTTTTTTGCCTTAAATTTTTCCCTAAAATTTATGCTTAAATTCATCAAAACTTTCCTTAAATTTAGCTTAAACTCGCCTTAAATTCAGCGCACCGCTTTTTCAAGCAAGTCTTTTTTAAGTCTTTGCAAATTTGCCGACAAGCGCAACTCATAGTTTTTTGGGCTTTTTAGGCTCTTTATGCTCTCATCGAACCTTTCTAACTGCGCCTTAGCGTAATCCCTAGTTTGCAAAAGGCTTGGAATTTCATACACAAGCTGCCCTTTTGCAAAGATAGGCACGAGTAGTTCGCTAAACTTTTGGGCTTTGTGGATTGTGCTTACTTTGCTAGGCTGATGATGCTTGTGCTGTAAATTTGCGCCTTCTTCGCTACAATTTGGACTTTCACCAGCTAAATAAAGCTTATCATAAAGTGCCTTGCCCTGCTCGTCAAAAAAGCGGTAAAGCCTTTTGTGATGGGGGTTTGAGATTTTGTCCGCGCTTTCGCTGATTTTGATTTTAGGCACTAGCACGCCATTTTCCTCCACAGCGACAAGTTTATACACGCAGCCTAGCACGGGTGAGCTTTTAGCGGTGATTAGGCGTTCGCCCACGCCGAAAATATCGATTTTTGCGCCATCTTGCAAAAGCCTTGCTATCTCAAACTCGTCCAAAGCCCCGCTAGCGATGATTTGACACTGCTTTAAGCCCGCTTTGTCAAGCTCGTTTCTAGCGTATTTTGACAGCTCGCACAGGTTGCCAGAGTCAAGCCTAATGCCGAATTTTTCGATACCGCGCGGCACAAGCACTTCCTTAAAAGCCTTTATAGCGTTTGCCACGCCGCGTTTTGCGTTGTAAGTATCCACAAGCAAAACGGCGTTGTGCGGGTAAATTTCGCAATACCGCTTAAAGGCACAAAGCTCATCATCAAACATTTGCACCCACGAGTGCGCCATAGTTCCGCTTGAATTTATGCCATAAATTTTGTCCGCCAAAGCGCACGCCGAACCCGCCACACCTCCGATAAATGCGGCTCTTGCGCCTTTAAGTGCCGCGTCAATGCCCTGCGCCCTGCGTGAGCCAAACTCTAAAATAGGCTTGTTTTGCGCTGCAAACGCCACTCGCGCGGCTTTGGTAGCGATAAGGCTTTGATGATTTAAAGAGAGCAAAACAAAGGTTTCAAGCAGTTGCGCCTGGCTCGCCCTTGCGCGAACGCTTAAAATAGGCTCATTTGCGAAGATAATCTCGCCCTCACGCACCGCCCAAATGTCGCCTGTGAATTTAAAATGTTTAAGAAAGCTCAAAAACGCCTCGTCAAAAAGCCCCTTTGAGCGAAAAAATTCAATATCGCTTTCATCAAAATGCAAATTTTTCACAAAGTCGATGATTTGCTCCAAACCCGCCGCGATGACGAACCCGCCGCCATCTGGCATTTGACGAAAAAAGACATCAAAATGACAGATTTTGTCGCCAAAACCGCTTTTTAGGTAGCCACAACTCATCGTAAATTCGTAAAAATCGCAGAGCAAGGATAGATTGCGTTTCATCGTTTCTCCATTACAAAAAGCTAAATATAGCACAATTTCGCTAAATTTTAGCTCATTTTGTGAAAATTTAGCGAAATTTAGCGACAAAACCTTGCAAATTTATGAATTTAGCGGACTTTTGCTGGTGCTGAAATTTTGTGGCTTGTTTTGCATTTGACAAGCAAGGTGTAAAATAAAAGGGGTAAGTTTTATCACAAATTCACGGATAGTAAAAGTAAAGCGACAAAGGGCAAGTTGCAAGCAAATCGCCAAGCAAGAGCAAGCTAAAACCCAAGCAAACGCAAATTGCAAAAAAGCAAAAGCGCAGAGCAAACTAAAACCCCAAGCAAGCCCTAAAAATCATCAAAAGTAATGCTTCCTTTGGAGTAGTTTGTAACCTTGCTTTCAAAGAAATTCGCCTTTTGGTCGTTAAATTTAGAAAACTCATCTACCCATTTTATCGGGTGATTAGCGTTGTAAAGTTTGTCAAGGTGAATCGCCACAAGCCTTTGGTCGATGAGATAGTGGATATACTCTTCGATGATATCGTCCGTAAAGCCCATAATCTGGTTTTGCGTGATATATTTGCCCCATTTGATTTCAAGCTCGCCCGCCTTTTTAAACATATCATAAATGGTGTCGATATTTTGCTGATGAAACAAGTCCGCCCTCTCAACGCGCACCGAATTTATCATATTTTGAAAGAGTAGCAAGTGCGTTATCTCATCGCGTTGGATAAAACGCACCATCTGCGCAGAACCTAGCATTTTGCCCGCACGCGCTAACGCATAAATAGCCGTAAAACCGCTGTAAAAGTAAATGCCCTCTAAAATTTGATTTGCTACCATCGCAAGCAAAAGTTTGTTATCATCAACATCGCCCGCAAGTTCCTCGTAAAGGCTTGATATAAAGTCGTTTTTCTCGCGCAGAGTTTCATCGTGCTTTTCCATCTCGTAAATCAAATCCGTGTTTTCGCAAATGGCTTCAACCATTACCGCATAGGACTTTGAGTGGTTTGCTTCCTCATAAGCTTGACGCGCTAAAATCGCGTTTATTTCAGGCGCTGTTATGTAGGGGTTTATGTTGTCAGCTAGGTTGTTTGTCTGAAAGCTGTCCATTGAGATGAGCTGAGACCACACCAAATCATACATTCGCTTTTCAGCCGCCGTTAAATTCATCTTGTAATCCAACGCATCTTTTGTCGTATCCACTTCGCGCGGAAACCAAGTGTTTGCCTCCATCAAATCCCACAGCTTCAAAGCCCATTGATACTTGGCTTTTGTGAAATTCAAAATTCCGTGCGGATTGCCCTCAAAAACGCGCCTGTCTGTCAATGACTCGTTTGAACTTGGGTTGTAAATTTTTTTTCTTTGCATTTTATACCTTTCTTACAATGCAACTCTGACTCAGCAAATCGTGCAATGCCAAGCCATCCTTTCTTAAAAAGCTCATCAAAAGCCCGAATAGCAACGATGCGCCGATTAAGAACGCTATATATCTTAGGATAACCCTAAGAAAACTCAGTTTCCGTCCCTTTTTTGTGTCTATCAAATACAAATCATAGGCTTTAAGCCCCGGGCTTTGCGCCTTTGTGCTTAAAAAAAGAGCTTGGACTACGCCAAAAAAGGCACTGCAAGCAAAAATCACCGCTTGGTTGCCTAAAAAAGCCTCTTTCGAGCCTAAAACAAAATAACAAACATACAAAACAGGCACATAGAGCAAAAAAATGTCTATCAAAAAGGCTTTTGCTCGCTCAATCCTTGATGCGATTTTTGCTTTTTGCTTTGTGGGCGCACTCTGCCCTGCTTGTGCGGAGCGGTGCGTGCTTGGTGCTTTGCTTTGGCGTGCTTGCTTTTGAGCTTGCTCTTGCCTTTGCTTGTGTGTTTGCGTTTGCCCTCGCATTTGAGCTTGCACTTGCTTTCGCTCGTGCATAAGTGTTTGCTCTTTCGCTTGCCGTTGCACTTGCAGTTGCTTTCGCTCCTGCTTGTGTGCTTGCTCTTGCAACTGCTCTTGTTTTTGCGTTTGAGCTGTTGCTTGCTTTTTTGCTTGCTCTGTCGTTTGCGCCTGCTTGAAAGTTGCCTGCCCTTTGCTTTTCATCACCCTGCAACCTGCTTTGAATTTTTGTCTTCGGGTGAATTTTACTTTAAATTTCTTGACAAGTTATTAACTTATATTTTATTTTGGTGCGAAAAGCTTGTTTTTTGCTAGACTTGCCATCTTGCTAGGCGAGTGTGTGGGTATAGTTTTATTTTTGCTTTTTTATTTTACTTTGTTTTACTTTATTTTATTTTTATTTTTTGCCTTGCGAACCGATGAAAATGTTTGAGATTTTTTTGCTACGGCTACGCCTTGCAACCCGCTTGCTCGCCTTTTGCAAAAGGCTCAAAATGACAAAATGCGCCGTCCTTGTGAGCAAGACTAACGACAATCCACAAGCAAAAAGGCGAGCAAAAAGCGTTTTCATTTGCAAAACAACAAATTTTTATCATTTAAAAAGCGTGGCTTTTACGCCCTTTTGTCCGTGCTTTTGCAAAGTTGTTTTAAAAAGCATTCATCGCAAAGCGGATTTTTTGCCTTGCAAGTGTAGCGCCCAAAAAGCACCATAGCTTGGTGAAGTGCGTTTAAATTGTCCTTAAAAATGCCCGTCAAATCAGCCTCCACAAGCTCGGGCGTTTTGGCAGTGCTTAAATTTAGGCGATGCGCGACACGAAAAATGTGCGTATCCACAGCCATCACATTTGCCCCGCACCACTCTATCAGCACGACATTTGCCGTCTTTTGCCCCACGCCCGCTAAGCTCTGCAAGTCCTTTTGCGAAAGCGGAATTTCGCCCTTAAAATTCTCACACACCGCACGCGCCATTTTGATGAGATTTTCAGCCTTGTTGTTAAAAAAAGAACAGCTTTGAATGTGCGTTTTTACGCTTGCTAAATTCGCCTTTGCCAAATCAGCCACGCTAGGATAGGCTTTGAAAAGTGCTGGGGTGATTAAATTCACGCGTTTATCGGTGCATTGCGCTGAGAGCATTACGCAAACGATGAGTTCATAAGGGTTGCGAAATTTCAACTCGCTTTTTGCGCCTTTAAAATGCGACAAAAATAAGGCTTTTATCTCTAAATTTCTTTTCATTTTCTTTTTGGTTAATCTCTCATAAATAAATTTTGTTATAATTATAGCCGAATTTTACTTTAAAAGGAAGGATTACAATGAAAAAGATTGTAAGTGCGCTTGTCGCGGTATCTGCTGCGGTGAGCTTAAATGCTGCGGTGGTGGCTGTGGTTGATGGTAAAAATATCACTGACACTCAAATCAACGAGGAATTAGCTCCTATTTTAGGCGGTAGAGACATTAACTCTTTGCCCGCACAACAAAAAGTAGGCGTGATTCAGCAATATATCGCTGAAAAACTTTTGCTTGCGGAGGCAAAAAAGCAAAATTTTGAAAAAAGCGCAGAGTATGGCAAAGCCCTAGAACGCGCCAAAGACAGCATAGTCTTTAACCTTTATCAAAAGAAGCTTTTTGACTCTGTCAAAGTTGATAATGCTAAAATCAAAGCTGAGTATGACAAAAACAAAGCTCAATTTGTCCGCCCAGCTAGCGTGCAAGCAAGGCATATCTTAGTAGAAAAAGAAGCCGATGCCAAAAGCATTATAAACGAGCTAAAAGCCCTAAAAGGCGATGCTTTGACAAAGAAATTTGCCGAACTCGCAAGCACAAAGTCCATAGACACAAATTCAGCCCAAGCTGGTGGTGTTTTGCCTGAATTTGGCGAGGGCGATATGGTAAAGCCATTTTCTGATGCGGCTTTTTCACTCAAAAAGGGCGAAGTGTCAAAAACCCCTGTGAAAACGCAATTTGGCTACCATATCATCTTAAAAGAAAACGCACAAGCTAAAAAGCAACTGAGTTTCAACGAAGTCAAAGCTGGTCTTGAATACAACTACAAAATGCAAGAAACGCAAAAACTTTTAGCTCAAAAGGTGCAAGAACTTGCAAGCAAGACAAAGATAGAGATGAAATAATGGGCGTTTTGGACATAGTTAAGGCTGGTGTCGTAAGCGGCGATGAGCTAAATAAAGTCTATGCTTACGCTAAAACGCAAGGCTTTGCGATACCAGCGGTAAATGTAGTCGGCTCAAACTCCATAAATGCGGTTTTAGAGTGTGCTAAAAAGGTAAATTCGCCCGTCATCATTCAGTTTTCAAACGGCGGAGCGAAATTTATGGCGGGCAAAAACTGCGAAGGTGGCGATGTGCTGGGCGCGATAAGTGGCGCAAGGCACATTCATTTGCTCGCTCAAAGCTATGGTGTGCCTGTGATAATCCATACCGACCACGCTGCAAGAAAGCTTTTGCCGTGGATTGACGGGCTTATAAATGCTAGTATAGAGCATAAAAAGGCGTTTGGCGTGGCTTTGTTTAGCTCGCATATGCTGGATTTGAGTGAGGAAAGCCTTGAAAGCAATTTAAGCACCTGCGAAAGCTATCTTAAAAAGCTCAGCGAGCTTGGAATTTGCCTTGAAATAGAGCTTGGCTGCACGGGTGGCGAAGAGGACGGCGTGGATAATACAGGTATTGACAACGCTAAACTTTACACGCAACCCGCTGATGTCGCACTTGCCTTTGAAAGACTTGGCAAAATCAGCGATAAATTCAGCATCGCCGCTAGCTTTGGCAATGTGCACGGCGTTTATAAGCCCGGCAATGTGAGCTTGCAACCGAGCATTTTAAAAAATTCACAAGCCTTTGTCAAGGAAAAATTTGCCTTGCAAAGCGATAAGCCTGTGAATTTCGTCTTTCACGGCGGAAGTGGTAGCGAGCTAAAAGACATAAAAGATGCTGTAAGCTACGGAGTGATAAAGATGAATATCGACACAGACACGCAATGGGCGTTTTGGGACGGGGTGCGAAACTACGAAAGCACCAACAGAGCGTATTTGCAAGGGCAAATCGGCAATCCAGATGGCGATGATAAGCCAAACAAGAAGTATTACGACCCGCGCGTGTGGCTAAGGGCTGGCGAGGAAAGTATGATAAAGCGACTTGAAGTGGCTTTTGA
>OIYR01000614.1_pt1 | contig 19522 bp, 23 predicted proteins | sample 1588221 | NCBI WGS metagenome assembly OIYR01 (sample SAMN03283292) | human gut metagenome | biome: human-associated habitat; material: feces | host: Homo sapiens | place: Peru | collected 2012 | reverse complement strand
CCTGCAAAGTAAACATCTGCTGAACCGCCGCTTTCATATATCATCTGAAGAACATCTGCGAATATTCTTGCTTTATTTACAAGCTCAATTCTCTTGTCAAACTCTGACAGATCAGGGTTGATGTAATATGGATTAAATCCTATGAAGCCCTCTTTATGATTTCCATTATCATCAAGAAGAGGGTCTACTCTGTACAGCTTTTTAATACCTCTGGCCTTACATAAATCAAATACATCATCACCGAAACTTGCATTTGGTGCAACAATTGTCACACCGCACATTGGATACTTTTTCTCAATATCCATAAGCTCCTTCTTTGCGTTATCTGTCAGGGGTCTGAAATACTTCAAATCGAATTCAGCATCTCTTATATTCTTTGCAAGTACAATCTTTCCTGATTCTAACATATGCTGTACTGATTTTTTCAGCTGCCCTTCATTCTGTGTTCTCTTATCCAGATCATTAGCAATAGCTGTGGTAAATGCCATGCTTGTTTTACCGGCACCTGTTGGACCCATTACAAGCATGTGCGTTTTTCTTGTATTCTCTGATACATGGTAAGTCATGCCGGTTCGCTTATCTTTAGCTGACACATAATCGTATGCCACCTTTCTTTCTTTTCTATCATCTATGTTTCTATCAACCATGAAATCATCAATCATAGCAATCGTTTCTCGTGTAAATATTATATCAGTGCTCGATTTTAGTACCATTAAAGCAACGATTACAGGTGGAATAAGAATACTCAGCCTTGCAAGATTTATTATCATATTAGCAGAAATATCTGCAGAAACAGGTATTTTAAGAATTAATGGTACCGCAAACATGCAGCAGCCAAGAAATAATATATTTAAAATGACAGAACACATGGATACAACTCCAATCATTAAACCTGTCATACGAACAAGTCTGTAACTGAATCTTGCATATTTTTGTCTGGTTGAAAATACCCATGTAGCATAAGGAATTAACATTGAAAACATGTAATAAATAAACATATGAGGTACACACTTATAATTGACCTCTATTACTCCTCTAAGAAACATAACAATGTCTGCAACTATTCTTATGCACGTAAGAACATATATAGTAATGATTAATTTAGAGCCAAAATCTTCTGTAAATGCTTTTTTAAAAGCAGATGCTATACCTGCAGTCTTACTTGTATTTTCATTATCAGATGTTTCACTGGAAAATTCTTTATTTTCCTTATTCAATTCATCTGAATACTTTTTATATTCTAATTCCAGTCTGTCGTCATCTTCAGTTATTTCAACGGACTCATATTGAAAATTACTACCCATAACCTTACCTGATGCTTTCGTTTAATTTTTATATATAGTTTCAAACAAAAAGCATTTTAAGTCAATAGAAATATAAAGAGTAATTCAATAAATATAATGTCCGATATATATATGTAATTATTATAACAATAAACATATTATTGATAACTAAAAAACCCTGAAGGCCAGAAGTGGTCTGCGTTTCTGAAAAAATAAGAGGACTACATTTTACAATTTATATGGAGATATAATATAAAGCTTGGATTTATATTATAAATTAATAAGCTTAATATTTTATAATTTAGATGTATACAATCTAAAACAGGGAGAAAATTTTCCAAAAATAACAAACAAAATATATTTATAATACATTATATCTATTAACACTTATGTAAGATTTAATTAAAAATTTTGAGGATTTAAACAAAAGAACTTTTGAAAAATACAATATAAAAAAATAAAATACAGATGATATAGACAGGAAAAATTTGTTACACGAGAAATAGACTGCTATAAGCAGTCTAAAAAATTATTTATTTATAGAGTTTGACAATTGAGATTTGATAATCGCATGAATAACTGCACCAGGACTATCAACAGTATGCTCCCTACTCTTGTATATGTATGTAACATAATAAGTGCACATGGCCTTTTTTACTGTATCAAATCCGTACATTAAAGCCATTCCCGCTAAATTATCAAGTATATCTCCTGGTAATATAAAAGCTCTTATTCGTTCAACATGTGTAATATCAAGTTTATTGTCTTCAAATATATTTTTGAAAAATTCAGCATCTTTAATATCAACCTGACTATTCACAGACGTGATGTGAGAATTGAACTCGAATATATATCGCCTGAAATCATCTCTATAAGACTCTTTTAAACCGTCACGAGTAATTGAAGATTTATACTTATCCGGGATCTGAAGATGTATAAGTCCATCTTTTTTGTCATAATTAAATGACATAAAGTCGGATGGACTTTTCGCCAACTCAGCCAAAACAACATTAGGTTTACAATACTTTGGAAGATAACGTCGGATATCATTCATCTTAACATAAGCACCTGACAGCTGTCCTTTAAATCTATCCTCATCCAAGTTCAAAAGTTCACGCAAAACAACGCGCAGTTTTACGATATTTTCAATGTGAGCCAAGTATTTAAACACAGGAAGTGTGAGTGTATAGTATCCTCTACCTCCCTTAGCACCAGATAGATACATCTGGTCATAATCATTTATATATACGCCTGCTATGTGTGGTAATTTTTTTGAAAAAGAAATATAACCGTCAGATTCCAGTCGTTCTAATGACATCCATATTGTTTTCTCACAACAACCAAGATGCTGTACTGCTTCCCTGGTGTCAATCCAACATAAACCTTGCTCTATGGTTTGCATATAAATGAAAAGCAGGAGTTTTAGTGATGAAATTGGTAACGATGCCTTTGAACCATAACGATTCTTCTCGTTAATATATTCAACTTTTTTCGAAAGAAAAGGACACGATTTGCAAGCAGCTTCGCCTAGATGAGCGTATTCTTTGCACTCACCTTGGCAGCAATATCTTTTGTAGTTAGAAGCTACACCCACAGCCTGTATTATAGTTGCCTTGCCGATATTAGCATACTGTCTCATATTCAAGTGCCCTCCTTTCGTTAATTTTAATACTAAAAATGTATTTTATATTTTCAAAAATTTGCAAAAAAACCTTGCATTTTTGAATTGACAAATCTTCATAAAATGTTAATATATAGATATCCCTATTAGGGTATAAAAAACCAGACCTACTTCATTTTCATTTTAAAAACGAACCAGGTTGAATTTTTTTATGTTTTGTATCACGAATGCTGGTAACATTCATGATGGTTTATAACTTATTTTTAAAATTTGCGGCTTTGGTAGGCCGCTTTTTTTCTGCTTAGCTATTACATTAATTACAAAAGCTGGTAAGACTTTTGCCTCATTTAAAAATATAAGTAATATAATAACTATTTAAGAGTATAATTGCCTTGCAAAATTAAGTCAACACTAATTTTTGCAAGGCAATTTCTTACTTATGCGGGGGTGCGTATACATTTATGCGGGGGTACCCAAAATTGTATTTTTTTTAGAACAATTCAATTTAACTATAATTACAACTTAATTACGATGCTATTTCTTACTTCAGTTTTGGAGTCAACTTCCTCAAACGATTTAATAAAACCGTTCTTCACCCAATTATCTAAAAATGTATTTACAATTATATCTTTATCTCGTTTAAGCGCTGTGCGATTTTTCTTTCCTGTTGCATCTATGTGAATCAGATTACAGTTTGAAAATACACTCCTATAGTAAATAGTGCCTTGATTTTTATTTTTCTTTTTGAAATCCATGATTACACTGTATAAGTATGCCTGAATTTCAATTAATTTTTTTGAGTACTTTGTGCACACATGAATCTGATTAGTATTTCTTACATCTAAGTTATTTGTTGCAAGAGAATAATTTAGCAACGCAGGAGCTTTAATAAGCTGATAAACTGATTTTTGCACACCATTTATATTTGTAGTAATTTTTCTCAAATAAATCATATTTTCAGAAATTTGGCACATATTTCCATATGAATCCATATAATCAGCATAAATATATGTATTACGTAACCTTTCGATTGCATGTTCTATGGCATAAATTACCGCAGGATTAATAGGATGATAACTTTGGTCTACTTTGCCATTGCTCCTGTTCATGGTCATGTATCTGTAAATATATGCAGCATCAAACAGACAGGTATTTGGAAAAGTATCTCCACTTCCAGTGTAACCTTGCGTGATTGGTATAGAAGTTATTATTCTGAACACTTCTCCCTCGAGTGCTGAAACATCCTCACTAGCAAAGAATGTAGGCATTTTAACACCTAAATTTCTTTTAACAGGTTTATTTGAATTTGAGGAAGCATAGTCATCAATTTCGTGAATCTTTTCGTCTTCAAACAATTTTCTTTCTTCTTTTGTGAAAAGGACATTTACTAATTTACCGCTACTACTCACCATTTCTTCAGGATATATATATGTATTATTATAATCTTTTGGAATTTCACCATTCTGTATCAACACATCCAAATAGGAAGGATCTTCAATTACTTCTCCGGCAGCAATTTCTGGAGTTGTTCTGGTGAAGCTATCACGCATGTCAGATACATCAGATTCTTCACTGTTGTTGGTGTTGTTATACTTTTCAAAAAACTCAATATCATTAAGTTCCGTTTCGGAACTTAATGATTTATAGAGTTCAAAATCATCATCTAGGTCCATTACTTTCCTCCGCTTTTACATTTTCAATATTTTCAGTTGCAATTTCGGATGTGGTTTCGAAGGATGTAGAAACGAGTTCTATCTGAAGCTTTGCTGTATTTGTTATCCAGCCAGATTTAGGATCCTTGAAGCGGTATTCAATAGTATATGTCCCTTCCGTTGACACAGCATACTCCTCGCTGCATTCGCTGCCAGTATTATCATATATTGTGTATTCCACATCGACTTCATAGCCAATGGTGTTTGTTCCCTTAACACCATCTAAAAGATTAAGCGCTTCCGTAAGCTCTCCTGTCTCTTCATTGTAAGTACGTTTGATTTCTTTATTTGTAACTGTTAGAACTGCATCTTTGGTATCAACGTGGTAATTTGCATATCCGAAAAATGCTATATTCATATCAACATATCCATCGATACCATCGACTGTATCAGTTACACCATACTGCCACATGTCATAATGCCACTTGAAACTTGCAAGATCATCTCCGTAAGTCCATCGTGTTGAAGTATAGTAGTATTCACTCCAATAGCAGGCCATCCATGCTTTGAATTTTCCGGCAAGTCTTTCACCGTCAAAATTGTTATACCATCTGTTTCTGTTTGAATAAACCATAGGCTGATATCCGTAGCTTGATACAACATTACAGAATGTTTCACATGCTTCTGTTACTGAGTCATAGTCACCGTCCAGCTCCCAGTCGAATGCAACCGGATATGTTATCTGGTAATCTTTTATCAGGTTTATGCAAAAACTCGCTTCATCGTAAGCTGCCCTTGCATCTGTTGCTCCGGAATAAAAGTAAACGCCCACCTGTATTCCATTAGCAAGTGCTCCCTGGATATTCTGTTGAAACTTTCTGTCTTCGTATAAACCATCATCCCCGCCGCCACATTTAATCATTGCAAATGTAATGCCGTCTGATGCAACCTTTGACCAGTCAATATCTCCCTGCCATCTTGAAACATCAATACCGTAAACCAACTGGCTTATTTCGTAAATCTTATCTGAACTTGGCTGCTCCGGCTGTGGTTCTTCCACATTACTATCATCTCGTGATGGCTCAGAAGAATTATCCTCAACAATTTCAAGGTCTTCTATTTCTTTTACTGGAACAGGCCCCGCCCCACTATCGGCAACTGCTTCTATTATCTTATTAAGTTCAGAGCTGGATGTATCATCATTTACTACAGCAACTTGTAACTGTTCCTGAAGCTCTTCTGCAGTTGTACTTTCTAATACTTCCTCTACTGCTTCACTATCAGTTTCGGAAGGTATCTCAACCGGAATCTCAGAAATATAAGTGTCTATATTAGTTTCGCTTTCGGTCTGTTCCTCAGTTTCGTGTGCCTGGACGATATTCTTGCTGTTAACATTTTTGATATGTTCAATCCCAGTGAATGACGCTGCTACACCTGATACTGCTACTGCACATGTAATAACACATACTTTTGTATGAGCTATCCACGTTTCAATAATCTTAGTTGGTAATTTTTTTAAAAAATTCACTTATTATGCATCTCCTATTATTTTATTTTACCCCCACATTTAAAAAATTGTCTTTTGTTTGATTGATAGTTTCATTTAGCAGCTATTAGTTAAAGTCATGGTAAGTATCCCACCTTTCGTTATGTAAGTATACACGAAAGACCGTATTTTTGCCATATACTTGTTTTTTTCTCAAACGATTGTTTTTACGCAGAGAATCAAAAAGGCTTCATATGGTCAAATTACAAAGTCTCTCTAACAAAAAACACTATCAAAAAAGTTTAAAGTTTCAAATCAACAACAATCAGATTTGAATATCATTTTTAAAGTGCAATATTGTCATGACTTATTATAAAAGAAATCTTAAACTTTTTCAAGAAACTATTTTAAACTCTGTCTTAAACTACTAACACACATGTTACAACACGCTAAATAACTGGCACAAGACGCACCAGTATTTTAAATTTCCCAAAATTGCACAAAAAACGATATATAAAGTTTAAAAATGCAAATTTTAATCAGAAATTACCTTATAAAGAATTTTAGAAATAATGTGTTTAAATTAATTTTAAAAAATTCACTAAATATATGTGAAAGTGTGTCAAATAATCCATTTAACTTTTAAAGCAAGGCGTTTGAAGGTCTTGTTAAATTTTGAGGTGCAACAGTTTAATTTGCAAGTAAATTCCTATATTTATCGGGTATCAGGCATCTTAAAGTCCATGTTATCAACGCAAAAAAACAGAAAATAAGTTTAAAATAGCCAATTTTCATTGCTTAAAATTGCAAGAAAAATGCAATCCGCTTGGAATATAGCTTAAATTAATTTGAAAAAAGATATTTTTTAATATATAATTAGTAGGAAAATACAAATTTGAAACAAAAAAGGAGGTAATCCGGAGATTATGGAAAATGATAATGATATTGAAGAAAAAGAATCCTACACTGACATCAATTATGATGACATAATAGATGGAGAGTATGTAGAGATTGTAGAGCCGGCGACCATCGATACTTTGTCAAGCCACTATAATATTGGTAGGGGAAGCATGAACAGTCTGGTAGTTGGGTTAGAAAAGAGAAAGGCTTTATCTACCTGGGCTAGACCGGAAGGTTCTTGGAGAAAATTTACTAGCGATGATTTAAAAGTTATTGATACATGTATTACGTTAATGAGAAATGAAAATCTAAGCGTTGCAGCTACGGTGAACAAGATTACTGGGATTAATAAAAATGACAGACCACCTAGAAATAATGAAGAATTTTACCGCAGAATGCAGGAAGCAAGTACACAACTTGCATTAAAAACAAGTACCTATCAAGATGAAATGAAAAAGATGTTTCAAGATGCTTTTGAACAGATTAATGTAAAACTTGAGGAAGCAGAAGCAGCCAGAAAGAAAATGGAAGAAAAATTACTTGAAATTACAAGTTCAACTGAATCAGAAGAAGTTGATAAACATCAGAAACTAAGCGAAGAACTCAATAGGCAAATAGAGTTAAACGAAGAGCTTAGGAAAGAATCACAGTCTGATAAGGAAGAAATTGAAAAATTAAAATTGGAACTGCAGAATGAAAAAAATAAGAGCTTTTTCAAAAAAATTTTTAATAAGTAGTTTTAAAATGCTGATTTGTCACTAAATTAGCACAATAATGCTTCTAAATTGACATAAATAATATAAATTAAGTAATTTTCGGAATTTCAGAAAAGAATCTGGCGCAATAATGACATTATATAATGATAAAATTGGCACAAATAACTTGCTGAACAAGAATTTTACAGGTTAAGCAAATATTACTTGGTATAATATTACACCATATTTGTATTAAAGTTGTATTATATTTGGCATAAAGCTTGACACCAACAAAACTTTTAACTATAATTTTTATTATAAAATAATATTTTAGCTTAGCTGGAGGTAGGCCATGGAAAAGGAAAAGAAAAAAATAATCATTAGTAGTGACACAGGTTTTAACGGCTTTAAAACTGTTATAGGAGAGTATCTGGGTGATGGGGAAGCAAAGCTTGTTTTAACAACACATCATGCTTCGGATATTGCAAGATACAATGGAGAAAGCATTATTAATGTTGTAAACGATGATGCATTGTATGCCGTATATATAACAGATACAGAAAGACGTAAATATATTTGTGGAGATGCAGCGAAAAATAAGTATGCAGGAAAATTTGGTGGTGACGACAGCCTCATCAAAGAATTTTATAGCAATTCTGATGATGAGTATACAGATTACAAGCGCTTTAATACGAAGGGCATGGCAATGATGCATCTTTCCGTTTTAACGGATGCAATAGAAAGACTTGCCGGAATCTCAGAATACTCAGATATTTTAACTAATCCGGAAAATTATGAGCTTTTGATTGTTGTAGAATTGCCAGAAGCTATTGCAAAAGATAACAGCTATCAGTCAACAATTAAAGATTACCTTAAAAACAACAGTCAGTATTCATTTTCAATAGAAGGATTTGATGAAGTAAAATCTGCACCAGATATTGTAAAGAATGCACTTGTTGTGTTTACATCTCAGGTATATGCATCTGCTGTATGTGAGATTTCAGCGTTTGATTTAGATGAAGATGAAGTTGCAGACAAACTTTTGCCAATGTTTGTATTTGACTGTGGTGGAAAAACAGATGGTATTGCTGTAATAACTGAAACATTTGATCTTGCAGAAAAAAGAGAATCTAACAGAGCTTATTCGATTACTAAGATTTGTATGAATGCCGCAGCTGAAATTAAGAAAGTTCATAATTATACGATAGCTCCAGAGTTAATTGAGAGTAAGGCAATGTCAGGTAAATTAATCATGGATGCAAATGATTCTGATGAATATGTCGAAATTGATGTGAAGGAGTTTTATGAAAAGGCTGTTAATAAAGCAATAACAGGATTGTATGAATACGTGCTTAACAATTATAGATCTGAACTTTTCAGTGCACGTTCTTACATGATTGCAGGTGGAGCAGGAGAATTATACAGTGAAGCTTTAATTGAAAAGATTAAAGGTAATTTCAAGAACTCAAAGGTTGAAAAAGAGTATATTCTTGCAGAGGGAAGATATGGTAATACTGCTCATGGAGCTATATTCTCAGTTGCGGTTGGTGGATTTATTTTGGGAAATAATTATTTTTTTGCAAAATAATTACGAGGAGCTACTATGAAAAAATACAAGTATTATAATGTGGTACTTACATTACATTCTCCGGAAGATAATGATATCTATGATTGGATCAGGAAGGTTGGTAAACGTTCAGTTGTAAATATACTCAAGGACTTATTAACTACTTTGAATCTAAAACTGGATATAATTCCGACGTACAAAATTGATGAAGATTTTTTATCCATAAAGATCAAAGATGAAGACAAAAATATTAGAATCAGACTTCCACAGATATATAATGATATTATCGAAAGTCTAAAGACGCCGATACTGAATAAAAAAGCACATATTGTAAAATCTGTTATCAGGTTAAATATTATCTATCCAGATGGCTATGAAAACTACAATATGAAGTACAGTTTTCTGCTGGCGGACAAAGTGACTCAAAGCACTAATATTGACGGCAATAGTAGTAATAGTGATATTAGACAACCTGACAAGTTGAGTAAAATACAGCCGGAACAGCATTTTACCAATGAAAATGAAAATAAAGAAATCAACATCCTTGAAAAAAAAGACTCATTAGAACAGGGAAAAGCGCTTAATACACTTAATGATAAAATTGAGGAAATTGCTAAAAGGAATGCAAGCGAACATAAGAATACCAATGAAGTACATGCTGATGTGCGAACAAAGAAGCAGAAAGCTCTTGGCTCTAATTTCTCAATATGATAAAAACACTCAGTTAATCACTTATATATGATTAACTGAGTGCTTTTTTTTAAATAGATTTGACGGCATTTTTTGCGTAAGTTAATGACAATTCATGACAAATTAGAAAACCTATTATCTTATTGCAGGATAGATCTACAGATTCAACCAGAGGAACAACAATTACACTATCATCATTATCATTAACTGATATATACATGTCATTATTACTGGTCCGGTAAAAGAACCTGTGTTCCACAACACATTTATCAAGAACCTGCTCAGCCAGACATGTATTGTCAACGTATTGGATGTTATCTATTATTTCCGGCTCATTAAAGTCCTCGATATACGGGTAGCTGTGATTTTTTGCGTAAGATTGCAGCCGGTTTAGAGTATTCTTTCCCACAGATTTAACAGCACGCAGCCTACGTTCCATTTGTCCCGGATTAAACCTCACAGAAAGCAAAGAACCTTTTCCATCAACATCATAAGTAGCTTGTGCAGCTGAATTGTGGATATGCAGACAATTACCAAATGATGTTGAGAGAGTATGAGACTTACCGCAGATATAAGTATCATGCTCCTTTTTTATCATGTAAAAATTCTTAAACGAATCTGAAAACATGTTATATTCGCCTTTTTCCGGGGTTAAAACCATTCTTCGCTGTTGCTGTAATGGTATTCCGTACTCGTATATGTTTATGTGATTGACTACCGGATCAGCAATCACCATGTCATTTCCTGTTACAAAACAGGAATCCAAAAAATGCAAAGATTCTTTTTCCATAATTCTCCAAAAATTCAAATTGATTAGATGATAGAAATAGCTTAAGCACCTGTCAATTTTAAGTCAATAGATTTCCTGATTAAATTGTAGAGTATTTAATGAAATTTTTATTGACTTCTAATAATGAAAATTATATTATATTAGTAAATAGAAAAACATTGACATAAAATTTTTTGTGAAATATCCTTGTATTGTAGCTTCAGACAGGGATATCATCGCAACAATAAGTATTTTTATTCATGTTTGAAAGGAGGACGCTGTTATGGCCGAGAAATTAGATATGAATGTCATGGAGCTTGTAGTCAGAACTGATTCAGTTGAAACCGCTATAAGAAAGGCTGTAAGATATGCTAACACATCCAGCAGCCACAAGTATTCGGAAGATGCCATTTTAAGATTATTCAGGCTTAATGGCAGCAACTTTATTTTCAGAAGTGCAGAAGATGATACCAAGGCAGAGTGTCATGCTTCAGGAAATGCAACTCATTTAGACTGTACCATTTGTGGTGCCCGTATACATATTCTGGCAGTCAAAACAAAGAAAAAGGAGTTTATGACCAGAATAGTATATGACTGCAGGAAACGTAACAGGAGTGATATGGTATCAGCAGCGTTAATAGCACAAAGATTATACAAGGCATTATTAGCCGGCAAAGACAAGTATTCATACGCCGGATACACGGTAAAACTTAATAATAGCGGAAGAGGAAACAAATACAAACTGACATCAGCGACGGGTTCTTACGGATTCACATGTGATGTAAATGAACTAGAGACTACAATTATTGGATTTATTTCACAGGACAGAACGAAAGGGGCAATGCAGGGTAGTGTATAAATATACCGTAAAATATAGGTGCGGCTGTATATATGAAAGAGAATCTAGTGTTAAGCCTTCAGGTGCAATGCTTAGCATTGATTCCGAATGTGAAAAATGTAGGGCTAAAATAAATAAAAAGCAGCTCACAATAGAAGAGCTTAATGGAATCAAAAAAGAACTCAAGGGGACAGAAAAACAGGTTGCAGCTGCGGAAAAAAACAGGGAGCGTTTCATTAAACAATGGGTTAAGGCAGCTTCAGACAGCCAGTCAGATATCATCAGGGATATTATAAAAACAGAAAATTATGCCGGATGGTGGATGGATCATTACAAGGAGGTATTTTTGCAGGAATTAATTGACAATTACGAAGAGAAATACAAAACCAAGAAAAAGGAAAGACGCAGGAAAACTCCGACAGGTACACAGGTTTCAATAGCAGACTTAGATGCCAGGTACAAGAAAAATGAGATTTTGACTCATTGTATCAGACCTAATCTTCTTAAGCATCAGGAAATAATACTTATTGAACATCAGAATAGTACAATGATTATAAAATCTTCGGCACAATCAACGCCGGAGCTTAAGAAAATCATGGCTTATAATGAATGTGCGTATGATGATGCCAAAGACATGTTCATGAAGGATTTAAACGAATTTACAGGAAACTATTCTGACCGGGCTGCAGAACTTGGAATAATGCTGCTTGATAATGGTTATGTTGTTTCCGTCCTGAATAACACCATTCTGAATATGATCCGTAAAAGGCAATTTATTCCATCTAATGACAAATGGGTAAAATACTTTAATACAAATAGTGTATTTCTAGATTGGAAAGGTTATGAGAGAATCCTGTGTAACAGGGCACTGGCATTCATTGATGGTGCACACTGGGACAATAATTTCAAAAAGGTAATAATTCCGGCAAGGTCATGTAAACAGATACTGGATTATGCGGAAAGGTATGGATTTTCCATTGAAAAAAGAGCACTTATACTGATGGAAGCTAAGCGTAGAGCAAATATCTGAAAAACAATAAATCCACCCCTGGGATAATAGCAGGGAATTTTTAGATGGCAGAATGCCAGGAAAGAAGGTAAAAATGGTAGTGATATGCAAAGAGGAACTTAATGCTTATGCTGCAATGGTAGTTAATAGACTGCCGGCTAACATGAAATTAAAAAATATTACAATCAAGTATCAGACTGATTCTGAGACAGTAAATAAGGGGATAAGGAATTTCAAAAAGCTGATTAATGGGGAAGATAAAACCCAACCGGCTTTAGTTATAAGCATAGATTCCGGTATAACGATATATGAAGCGTATATGGATGATTTCCAGCTGGAAGAATGTTATAATTCTGCAGGAGATGTAATGCTTGGAGATTTACAGAAGGTTACGGATTTTGTTTTATTTAATGAAAAATTCAAGAAAAGAAGGGTAGGTAAGGGATAAAATGACACACACAAAGTTTATGATTGACAAATCACCGAAAACAGACAAGACAGAGGAACAGCTTAAAGAACTCGGATATACAACATTCTCAAAGTTCGCAAAGAAAAACTACTTGAAATTTGATGCGGTTAAGCTGTTACAGAAAGACGGCAAAATATCTGTTGTATTAAGCTTGGAAGGTAAACCTATGGTTACGCCTGACTCATCAATATCATTAACACCTTTCGAGAGGGAAGTGTTAAACAGAAATGCTACGCTGCAGGAATTTTCAAAGAGAGAAGATATTAAACACATAAGAATCAGAGGTAATGAATTAGTAAGTATATACGAGGAATATGTAGCAAGAACAGCACAAGGTGAAGCTGTAGATATATATTTTGATCTTGAAAAGAAAAAAAAGTTTATTGCCAGGGAAGATGAAATAACAGATAAGAGAAGATACAGGTCCATTACTGCCGGAATATTAGGTATGATGGAGCCCGTAAATACTTATACAATTAAAGAAGAGGAAAAATGGCTTATATTAGAGTTTTCCTATAATGTGTATAGGGCAGTATTTAATGATAATGGTATAACAAAAAAACACTTCTTCTATACAGAGGAAGAGGCAAGAAAGTTTGCTTGTGAAAATGGCAACGTGTATGGAGAGATTGAGATCAGACATCATGGATACATCCTTTGCACATACAAAGATGGCCAGTTTACAGAAGTCAATGAAGAGAAGAAAGCTGCAGAAGAAAGAGAAAGAAAAGCAGCCTTTAACAAGCTGATGAAGGAAATTGACGCAATGGACTAATATTTTTAGTTGAAGGCAGATAAAATAAATATAATCATTGAATGCAATGGCAGGACTTATTGTTTAATAAGCCCTGCTTTCTTTATACGCGCTTTTTGTATGAAAATGTGGAATTCTGTGATGGCTATATAAAAATTCCTGTATGGGCAAAATACGAGCTTATATGGCATGATTTTTCTCTGAAATGTTTGAATTAAAAATTCAATTATTATAAATATAAAAAATCTATAAAAACTAAAAGAAAATATTGACAATTTATTACTTCAGAATTATAGTTATAGCATAATAAATAAATCATTAATATATACAGAAAGGGTGATTGAACATGCGAATATATAAGAACGTCGAGGAAATAGCAAAAGAATTCCGGAAAAACGGATGGGGAGAAGACACAAAATTTACAGAGATTACTATTGAAGAAGCAGTAATAAGGGGACTTCTCTTTGCTGTAAGCGAAATAAAAGCAGGCAGAAAAATTTTTAAAATGAATGGAACTGGAAATATATACAACCAGTCAGGCGACTTGTTAATGTACAACATTTCAATAGTCCGTGACCCTGATTCACCAGTTAAGTTTCCGCTTGTAAAAAATGTGATAAAAGGATGTATGAGCAAATATGACATTGATGAGATTACATTTTTTGTAGGAGGAGACATCAAGTTTAGTGGTTCTTACGAAAGATTCATGCAAACGAGACAGTATGATCAGAGTCCTGAACTTTTTGAAATGAGAAATCAGATGCTAGACAGCGAATGCTTAAAAAGTCAGGTCTTTAACGGACACAAGCTGTATCTATTGTTACCAGAGAATATGAAAATAAATGCCCTAGAAAAGCAGTTAAAAGGAGATGATTAAATTTATGATTGAGATTGCATTAAAAGATGGCAGAACATTCATGAGCAGTATTGAAATTGTAGAAGCCGTAAGAAACTGGAACGACGCTCAGGGCTTCGGAATACCCTTCAAGGTATCTGATTCCCTGTGGGTATCAGGAGACCAGGTAATTAGAATAGAGCAGAAAGACAATTAATGTAATAGAGGAGTGACATCATGAAAATAATAGAGAATTGGATAAAAATAAATAATCGAAGATTAATAGAGATTGAGGTGAGAAATGACGACAGCTGGTACATGGCATATGCGGGTGACAAGCTGCTCACAAAGGCTGATGCCAGTTTGGAAAGTCTGCGAGATACTTTGTATGGAAACGGTTGCATAAGACTTATCGGAGAAAACAGCTGGGAGAAAAAGAACGTAGAGCTTAGTGCATCATGGCGGTTAATAGACTGGTTTCAGCTCCCATGTGTGCGTGAAAATGTAATGAACAGAGCATTACTGGAAGATATAATTAACGACTGTAAAAAATGGAAGTCAGGAGACTGTGTGTTGTTTACATACGCCACTAAAAATATTGGCAGATGGCTGCTTACATTGAAAAAAGAAGAAGAAATTTATGACCCTTTAAAGTTCAGTTTAACAGGGAAAAAAGAGGGAACACACGAGACAATAGGAAGACGATATGTTAATGCAGAAAAAGCACTTTTGCATATGTTCAATGACTTCAATGAGAATGCATGTGTAAGGAATCGCTATAACAACCTAGAAGAAGTAATGCAAAATCTGTATCGGGAAGGGAGACTAAATGAAATATACAACAGGTGATATTATAACAGGATATTTCGGAAAAGGTGTAATTGTAGATATCCGAGAAGAAATCGTATCAGTATGGACGGATCACAACATGGAAACAGTAGATAGTAAAACATTCGATATAACAAAGACAGGCTTCAATGTAAATTTCAATGAATGTATTGCAACAGCCAGATATAAGGCAGAAACACAGGATATAGCAATAAGACTCAAGGAAACAGACATATCAGAGAATAAGCTGACAAAGCTGGTGTACCTTGCCATAGCACATATTCTGCCGGATGGTTCTGTTAAGAATACAGACAATGAATACATGAGGATTCAGGATATCATCGACTTTCTGAATACATATTATAGCTGCTCTTATAAGACGGGTTCAAGAGAAACGATAAGAAAAGAGGCTATAACGGAGCTTACAGACAAGGGTTTAATAGAATCCAACAGCCAGCCCAAACAAAGTCCAAGATATGGTTATAGACTAAAAAAATAGAGATTAGGAGGTAAAATAATATTATGAACGATGCCAGTGCAGCAAAAACGGCAGATAAGCTTCTTAAGCTTGTCGAAAAAAGATTCAGGAAAGAATCCGCATATGTTCTTACAAAAAATGATAAGGATGGAATCTGGTTTGAGATGTTTGGCAGACTCAGCCGGGGTGAATCAGAAGAAGACGTATATACTTACTGTAAGACAGCAAAATTAAAGCAGCCGTAAAAATTAAGACTAAATAAGAAAGAAGGATTAGCTATATGGATAGTAAAAACGATGCAAATTATTTCAATAGGATTCGCAGCATTAGTTATGCAATAATATTATTAGTTATGACAGTACTATTAATAGGCGTATTGCTTATAGCTACAGAAGAATCAAAAAAGACAGAAACAGAAATAATACCAATATACAGCATAAGTACCGATGACGAATACAGCGGGAAATTTGTTTTAGGTTCTGGTGGCATAAATAAAACAGAATATATTGTAACCTATCGTTTAACGGAAGATGGCGGCAAAGTATACTACAAACTGCCTAGACAGAAGGTAATCATCTATGATACACTAGCCGAAGGCGAACAGCCATATGTTGAAATTATTACGACAGGATATACAAGTGAAACCAAGCTGTATATACCACAAAATACTGTTGAGAAAGAGATAAATTTGGATTTATAGAGCCTGCTGCCATGAATCCATACATAATCGAATGGCTGCTGCCATGCATCAATCACACAGTATCCATTCAACATATATTGAGTTAAATGTCTGCAAACAATTAATACAGTTGATTAAATACAATCGGAGGGAAAACATGCCATTAAGAGAGTTCATAGCCATATTAACAATAGCAGTAATCATCATTGCACTTAGTTTGATTCTTGCATTAAGAAAAAAATTAGGAAAAAAAGTTCTGATAATTCCCATAGCAGCTGCTGTCATGCTGACCGCAGTATGCTTCGTTTCAAGTATACTAGTTAAGAATGGGAAAATGACAGTTAGCGCAGAGTTCTACGAACCTGTTTCAACATCATCTTTCGGAAACGGACGTTATATTTCTGTAACTATTAACAATGACAGTAAAAACATTAAAAGAACAGCGTGGTATGGAAGCCAGATTATAAATGTCTCTGTAAAAGATACATCAGATGCAAAATCAGCAGTTGTTAGTACAAGAAGGAGTTGGGGACCACTATACAATGAACAGATAGAGCTTCAGGTATCTCAGGACGAGTATGACAATATTTTTAAAATCACTGAGAACAACATAGAAATGAATTAAACTGTTGCTGCAGAACCTGCCGCCGTGTGCAATTAAATAACGAGAAAGTTAAGAAACAGGGAGAACTTCGGTAAGAAGCTCTCCTTTTTGTATATATTGGACAATATACACAAATATATTAAATATCTTTGTGAATTATGCTAGTTTACATATATGGTACAATATACTATAATAGCATTATGAAAACAAACATATATAAATCAAAGCTAAATAAGAATGGAGGATATAACTCATGAATAATGTGATTTGCGAAACAATTAAGAAAGTATCTGCAGAGTACAATGTGCCAGAGGAGTTGTTGGAAGAGTTTTACAATATAAGGGACAAGATGAGAGAAATTAATCTGAACATTGAGAAAACCGCTGCAGCAAGGGCAGAGATCAGGGACCTGTCAGAAACATTAAATAAGCTGGAAGAGAAGTTTAAAAAATATGACCTGAAATTTGTTTATACAAGCAGCCGTGATGATATAACGGATATTCCGGTGCTGTATAAGCCTGCCACAGAAACAAGGGTTATAGATGTACCATCAAACGAGGAAATCAATGAGCGTGCAAGAGAGGTTGCTTTAGAAAATAACTTCCCGGAGCTTACAGGAACACCCAAGCAGATAGCATGGGCTAACAGCATCAGAGTGGAATTCTGGGAAAAATGTCATAAGAATGGCAAAGAAAAAGTAGGTGATTATCTTGTTTATGGTATTCATGATTCTAATTACTGGATTGAAAACAGGGAAATAACTGAAAACTCAAATATTAAGTGCATTAAAGGAATGCGTAATAGCTATGTGAGATTAGCCAGAGAAGAGCAGTACATACAGGATTAATTAAAGTAATGCTGCAGATTGCAATATTAATAAAACTCCACCCGATATCAGTCGGGTGTGAGTTAATAATATCAGGAAGGAGAAACATTAAATAAACTATGGGAGCAAAGTATACAGCAGGCCAGATCAGGGCTACAGAAAAATATATGCAGGACAAGCATGTGATTAAGCTGGTCGTTACCAAGGAAAAAGCCCAGCAGTATAAGCAGATAGCACAAATGAGGGGACAGAGCCTTAACAGGTTCGTGATAGAGTGTATAGAAGAACAATTAAGGCAGAATGTTAAAACAGAACGACACTAAGTATTTGGCGAAAGAAAGGGCATGGTAATAAGTTATGGTTGTAGATATCTTTGAGTTAAAAAAATTAAATCGTGAAGATGGAGAAGCTCTTCTAATAAGAGAGGGATACATTCATTCCGGCAGTGGTGATGATACATGCTTCAATGATGAATCAGACCATATGCATATGATAGATGATTTTTTCTACTTATATGGGGATAATGGCGAAGAGCTCGACAAGATAAGCTATGTTACGGTGTACAACACAAAGGAAAAAGACAGAGATAAGCCGGAAAGGATACCTGTTGACACGTTCTGGGAAAGGGTAGAAGGTTGTTAAAGGTGAACAAATTAAAATCAAGGCGTTTTCTAATAAACGATATCAATACAGAAATGTTCATCCAGGAAACAACACGAAAGGATATTCTTGGGTATATAGATGAACATATTGAAAATATCGAATATGGCTGCGACATGTCAGATCATGCATTCCATATTTTGTATAAAGATGGTTCAGTGGATGTAGTTGCCGGAAACGACTACGACGGCCACAAGATAAGAAGAATTAACATTTTAAGTGCTGTTGTAGACGATGCCTGTATTTCAAGTACATATGGCAATTATGAAATTAACCAGTATGGAGTTGTGACTCCTGCAGAAGAAATGAAAATTGATGAAAATATAAGGGAAATTAAATGACTTAACAAAGAAAATACATAAGGAGTGATTATGAAAATATATATGCCTTGCGAGCTGGGAGCGTATGGAGAATGTGAGGGGAAATTACTCCAGTTTACAGGAATGACATGGTTTAAGTGGCAGAGAGGAATGGAATTTACATACTTCTTTAACACAGGAAACAAGTGGAGTCCTACAACATTCTACAGCACGTTTAATACCGACAATATGGTTGAAACTGACATATCTGACATTCTTTTGGAAGATATCCTGATAAAAGAAAGAGGCTATCCAATAAAGGGAAAAGGCTATGTAAATGGTCTGTATTGGAAAGATGGTAAGAAATATGTCAATTTCATTGCAACAGATATCTACAACGCACACATAAGAGTAGAATGTGACAAAGATCATGAATATTTAGAACATGGCAAAATAATTTTTCCTATGAGCTGGGATGAAGCAAAAAAGGAAAAATATACGTTAAAGTCAATAGTTAACAAAAAGTCTGATGCAGCTGCATTAATGGTTCATAAATAAAATTCTTTCGTTTGGTTGTAGG
>OIYR01000609.1_pt1 | contig 19606 bp, 17 predicted proteins | sample 1588221 | NCBI WGS metagenome assembly OIYR01 (sample SAMN03283292) | human gut metagenome | biome: human-associated habitat; material: feces | host: Homo sapiens | place: Peru | collected 2012 | reverse complement strand
GCTCGAACCGTTTTCGGTCAGGCAGGAGGTGGCCAAGGCGGGCAAGGGTGTCTATATGCATGTGGACAACTCGCTCATCGCCGAGCGACAACTGGACAAGGAACTCCAAAAGATGCAGCAGGGGGCCATCGACAACGTCGTCTATAGCGACTACGACGAGCAGTTTCAGGGCGTGGCCATCCTCATTCTGATCCTCCTCATCGCCGAGGCCGTGATCTTGGAAAAGAAGCGCGAAAAGAAGGGGCAGGAGGCCTCATCAACAGAAAGAAAATGAAACAGACGGTTCTTATACTCATCGGGCTCCTCGTGGCCATGCTGCCAGCGTGCGCACAGGGCGACCGCCAACTGGTAAGGCAGGGCAACCAGCTCTACCGACAGGGCAACTATCCGCAGGCGGAACTCTGCTACCGCAAGGCGATAGCGGCTCAGCCGGCCAACGGCACGGCCCACTACAACCTCGGCTGCGCGCTGCAAAAGCAGAAGAAGGACCAGCAGGCTCTCGCACAATACAAGCAGGCGGCCAAGACGATCAGCGGACCGAAGCGACAGTCGCAGGCCTACTACAACATGGGTACGGTGCTGCAGGGACAGAAGGAGTATGCCAAGGCGATGGAGGCCTACAAGAACGCCTTGCGCATGAATCCGCAGAACGAACGCGCACGCTACAACTACGTGCAGTGTAAGCGGCTGCTCAAGCAGCAACAACAGCAGCAAAAGAATCAGAAGCAGAACAAGGACCAAAAGGACAAGAACAAGAATAAGAATAACAAGAATAATCAGAACCAAAACCAGCCGAACCAGGACAAGATGAGCCGCGAGAATGCCGAGCAGCTCCTGAATGCCGCCGTTCAGCAGGAGCAAGCCACCAAGCGCAAGTTGCAGAAGGCGATGAGCCAGCCACGCAGGAAGGCTTACGACAAGAATTGGTAAAAGATTAGATGAGATAAATACGATTTTAAATTAAAATACGATTTATAGATATAAATACGGTTTACATATAATATTTAGCTATTATTTAAGATACGATATGAAAAGAATAGGTTGGTATTTGATATTGCTGATATGCTTGCTAGGCTACCAGGTGCATGCGGTGGCCCAGCATATCTCCGTGTCGGCTCCATCGCACGTAGCGGCTGGAGAAAACTTCCGTGTCGCCTATACCATCAACACCCGTGATGTAGAGGAATTCAGAATGGGTGCAGTGCAGGATGGACTCGAAGTCATCGCAGGCCCTTACACATCCTCGCAATCCAGTTATCAGATGATCAACGGACATACCTCGTCCTCTTCATCTGTAACCATCACCTACACCCTTTATGCGGCAAAGAATGGTACCTTCAACATTGGTGCTTCCCACGCTGTCGTGGGGGGCAGGAGCCTGGCTTCTCACGCCGTGAGGATTACGGTGTCGGGGCACGCCCAGCGTACCAACGGTGCTCCTAGCATGCACGGACAGGATAGCTACGACCAACCTCGTATGCGTACCGCAGGCTCTGCCATCTCAGGCAGCGACCTCTTCATCAAGGTGTCTGCCAACAAGAAGAGAGTACACGAGCAGGAACCTATCCTGCTTACCTACAAGGTATATACACAGGTGGAACTCACCCAGCTGGAAGGCAAGATGCCAGACCTGAAGGGATTCCACAACCAGGAAGTACCTCTGCCACAGCAGAAGACCTTTCATACCGAAATGGTGAATGGTCGTCCTTACAAATGTGTCACCTGGAGCCAGTATGTGATGTATCCTCAGATGACCGGTAAGCTGGAGATACCTTCCATCACCTTCAAGGGCATCGTGGTACAGCAGAACCGCAATGTCGATCCTATGGAGGCCTTCTTCAATGGCGGATCCGGATATGTAGAGGTAAAGAAGGACATCAAGGCTCCGGGTATCACCCTGCAGGTAGATCCGTTGCCTCAGCGCCCTGCCAACTTCTCGGGTGGAGTAGGTAAGTTCAATATCTCTGCTTGTCTTGACAAGAAGGAAATCAAGGCAGGCGAACCGATCACGCTCCGTGTGATAGTGGGAGGTATCGGAAACCTCAAGTTACTGAAGCAGCCAGTAGTGAATTTCCCGAAGGATTTCGACAAGTATGATGCCAAGGTAACAGATAAGACCCGACTCACCGCCAATGGAGTGGAGGGTAATATGATCTACGATTTCCTGGCTGTTCCTCGTAATCAGGGCAGCTATACCATTCCTGCCGTGGAGTTCACCTATTATGATACCAGCAAGAATGCGTATAGGACCATCAAGACCCAACCTTTCACTCTGAACGTGGAGAAGGGAGATGGTTCAACATCCGAGTCGGCTGACTATACCAGCAAGGACAAGGATATCCATACCATCATGTTGGGCAAGACCTCACAGCATCAGGCAGATGATATGTTCTTCGGAAGCTTCGGCTACTGGACCAGTCTGCTCATTCCGCTCGTAGCCTTCTTCGTGCTGCTGGTGGTATTCCACCGCAGAGCCATCGAGAATGCCGATATCGTGAAGAAGCGCTCCAACAAGGCGGGCAAGATAGCCACCAAGCGTCTGCGCATGGCCAACAAGCTGATGCTGCAGGGCAAGCAGGGCGAGTTCTATGATGAGGTGATGCGTGCCCTCTGGGGATATATGAGCTACAAGCTGAACATGCCGGTAGAGCAGCTCTCTCGTGAGAATATCCGTGAGAAACTCATCGCCCACGATGTGGATGATGTTACAATACAGAAGTTTACTTCCGCTCTCGATGAGTGCGAGTTCGAACGTTATGCTCCAGGCGATCCTGCCGGCAATATGAACCGTACCTTCGAATCGGCAATGACAGCGATTATGGAAATAGAAAATGCAATCAATGCGGCTCGCAAGAACGTCAAGAAGCATCCTGCCGGATATTCCTTCGTATGGCTGCTCCTGGCGATGCTGGGCTTCGGCGCTTCTCCGGTATCGGCAATCACCAAGAACAATGCCGATACGGAATACCAGAAAGGCAACTACCAGCAGGCTATCCGCGACTACGAAGAGCTGCTCAAGAATGGTGCCTCTGCCGAGATTTACTACAATCTCGGCAATGCCTACTATCGTACAGACAATATCACCAAGGCGGTGCTCAACTATGAACGTGCCCGTCTGCTCTCGCCTGGAGATGAGGACATCAACTTCAATCTCCAGTTTGCTCGCAGCAAGACCATCGACAAGATTACCCCGGTAAGCGAAATGTTCTTCGTTACCTGGTATAAGGCGCTGGTCAACTTCACGAGTGCAGATAACTGGGCGAAGACTGGCATCATCTCCATCATCATGGCGCTGCTGCTCGTGCTGCTCTATCTCTTCGGTCCGCACATCCTGATGCGCAAGATCGGCTTCTTTGGCGGTATCGGCTTCTTCCTCGTCTTCCTGCTGAGCAATCTCTTTGCCTATCAGCAGAAGCAGGCGCTCGACAACCGCAAGGGTGCCATCATCATCTCACCTTCCGTGAACATCAAGAAGACGCCTGCCAAGACCAGTACCGATCAGTTTGTACTCCACGAGGGTACCCGTGTAGATATCATCGACAAGGGAATGACCGACTGGCGTGGCATCCGCGTAGGCGATGGAAGAGAAGGATGGATCGAGACCAAGCACCTTGAGGAAATCTAGGAGAATGAAGTGGATGGAGCGTCAGACACTGATATCATTCTACATTCAACATTAAATATAAAACAATAAGTAAATGGATTTTAGTTCGATACAAGATATTGACTTTCAGATACTGCAGTGGTTCAACGGCAGTAACAATGTGATTCTTGACCAGTTGGTGATGGCACTTACTTCGGGTTTCACCTGGATACCGCTCTATCTTGTACTCTTTATCATCGTGATGCGCAATAATGAGACAATCGGGCAGATTGGTCTTATTGTAGGCTGCGCATTCATGTGCATTCTTTTTGCCGATGGCATTGCCGAGGGAATCATCAAACCGCTGGCGGCTAGATGGCGACCTTCCAACGATCCGCTGGTAAAATATTCCGTACAGGTAGTGGATAATCTTCGTCTGAAGGACTACAGTTTCTGTTCGGCGCATGCAGCCAATACCATGGCGATAGCCGTGTTCTTCTCGCTGCTTGTAAGGAGCAGGATGCTCACCTTCACCCTGGTAGCATGGTCGCTGGTGAACTGCTGGACCCGCCTCTATCTGGGCGTTCATTATCCGCTGGACATCGTTTGCGGCATACTGCTGGGCATGGTGGTTGGTACGCTGGTATATCTTTTCTTCCATCGTATGTACCGGCGTATGTCACCGGAAATCAAGTATGTTTCGAATCAATATACCAGTACGGGATATGATTGCGATGACATCGATATGATTATGACCGTCCTGATGCTCACCCTCGTATATGTCATCCTGCGTGCCGTCGTTCTGATGACGGCAATATAGCAGTATAATAGCCTTTTCAGAAAAAAGGCAAATCATAAAGTTCAAAGTTCAAAGCTCAAAGTTCAAAGTAAAATAATGGATACAAAACATATTAAGATTAGTGATTATAATTACGATTTGCCAGATGAGCGCATCGCCAAGTTTCCTATCTCACAGCGCGACCACAGTAAACTGCTGGTCTATAAGCATGGCGAGGTGAGCGATGATGTATTCTTCCATCTTCCCGACTATCTGCCAAAGGGTGCCATGATGGTATTCAATAATACCAAGGTAATCCAGGCGCGCATGCATTTCCGCAAGGAGACGGGAGCACTCATCGAGGTGTTCCTGATGGAACCTGCTGCACCTACCGACTATGAGCTGATGTTCCAGACTTCGGGTCACTGCTCATGGCTCTGTATGATTGGTAACCTGAAGAAATGGAAAGAGGGAAGCCTGAAGCGCGACTTCGAGATCAAGGGTCATCAGCTTACCCTCTCTGCTACCATGCGACGTGGAGATGCCCTCAGCACAGAGGCGGCTGAAATGGTGGCTAAAGGTGGCGGCACCAACTACTGGGTGGATTTCGACTGGGACAACGAGCATGTTTCCTTTGCCGAGATTCTCGAAGCAGTGGGAGAGTTGCCTATCCCTCCTTATCTGAACCGCAAGACAGAAGAAAGTGACAAGACCACTTATCAGACCGTATATTCCAAGATCAAGGGTAGTGTGGCTGCCCCAACAGCCGGTCTGCATTTCACCGATGCGGTGCTCCAGGATCTGGATGCGCATGGCATCGACCGTGAAGAGGTAACCCTTCATGTAGGAGCGGGAACCTTCAAGCCGGTGAAGAGTCTTGAGATAGAAGGTCATCAGATGCATACCGAATATATCGTGGTTCATCGTCGCAGTCTGGAGAAGCTCATCAAGCACGAGTGCCAGGTCATCGCCGTGGGAACCACCAGTGTGCGCACCATCGAGAGTCTCTACTATATGGGAGTGCATCTCATCAAGCATCCTGAGGCAAGTGAGGAGGATTTGCATGTAAAACAGTGGGATCCATACGAGCTGTCGGCAGATGGCAATCTGGTGGATGACATCACTCCGGTGCAGGCTATCCAGGCAATCGTCGATTATCTCGACCGCAACGGATTGGAAGCCCTTCACTCCAGCACGCAGATCATCATCGCTCCAGGTTATACCTATAAGATTGTGAAGATGCTGGTAACCAATTTCCATCAGCCTCAGAGCACCCTGCTTCTCCTGGTGAGTGCCTTCCTGCATGGTGATTGGAAGAAGGTATATGATTATGCCCTCTCTCATGATTTCCGCTTCCTGAGCTACGGAGATTCCTCCCTGCTCATTCCGTAAGGAGAAAAAAAAGTCAGAGCAATAACAGAACTGCTAATCATAAAGTTCAAAGTTCAAAATTCAAAGTTCAAAGTATAAAATATGATTTCAGTAGAAGGACTGAAAGTAGAGTTTGGCGTAAAGCCACTTTTCAATGATGTAAGCTTCGTAATCAACGACCGCGACCGCATTGCCCTGGTAGGTAAGAACGGTGCCGGCAAATCTACGATGCTGAAGATTCTCTGTGGCTTGCAGAAGCCAACCTCCGGCGTAGTGGCTATCCCTAATGAAACCACCATCGGCTATCTGCCTCAGGTGATGAAACTGCAGGATGACACCACCGTGAAGCAGGAAACCCGCAAGGCTTTCGCCCACAATACCGAGATGAAGGCGCGCCTCGACAAGATGCAGCAGGAAATGGCCGACCGCACCGACTACGAGAGCGAGAGCTATGCCCAGCTCGTGGAGAAATTCACCCAGGAACATGATCGCTATATGATGATGGGCGGTGAAAACTACGAGGCTGAGATAGAGCGCACGTTGAGCGGTCTAGGTTTTACCCGTGAAGACTTCGACCGTCCTACCCGAGAGTTCTCCGGTGGATGGCGTATGCGTATCGAGTTGGCAAAGATCCTGCTCCAGAAGCCGGATGTGCTCCTCCTCGATGAGCCTACCAACCACCTCGATATCGAGAGTATCCAGTGGCTGGAGCAGTTCCTGGCGCAGAGTGCCAAGGCGGTGGTGCTGGTAAGTCACGACCGTGCCTTTATCAATAATGTAACCAACCGCACCCTGGAGATTACCTGCGGAAGGGTAGAGGATTACAAGGTGAAATACGATGAGTATGTGGTACTTCGTGCCGAGCGCCGCGAGCAGCAGCTCCGTGCCTACGAGAACCAGCAGAAGGAAATCGCCGATATCAAGGATTTCATCGAGCGTTTCCGCTATAAGCCAACCAAGGCTGTACAGGTGCAGAGCCGCATCAAGCAGTTGGAGAAAATCGTTCCTATCGAGGTGGATGAGGTGGATACCAAGCAGATGCATCTCAAGTTCCCTCCTTGTCTCCGTAGCGGCGATTATCCGGTTATCTGCGATGAGGTGAGAAAGGATTATGGCGATCATACCGTCTTCGACCATGTGACCCTTACCATCAAGCGTGGCGAGAAAGTAGCTTTCGTAGGTAAGAACGGCGAGGGTAAATCTACTCTGGTGAAGTGTATCATGGGCGAGATTCCTTTTACGGGCAATCTCAAGATAGGTCATAACGTGCAGATAGGTTATTTCGCACAGAACCAGGCACAGCTCCTCGATGAGAAGCTTACCATCTTCCAGACCATCGACAATGTGGCTACCGGCGAGATGCGCCTCAAGGTGAACGATCTGCTGGGTGCATTTATGTTTGGTGGCGAAACTTCCGAAAAGTATGTCAAGGTGTTGAGTGGAGGAGAGCGCAGTCGTCTGGCGATGATCAAGCTCCTGCTCGAACCGGTGAATCTCCTGATTCTCGATGAGCCTACCAACCATCTCGATATGCAGTCGAAGGATGTGTTGAAGGAAGCCATCAAGGCATTCGACGGCACCGCCATCATCGTGAGCCACGACCGTGAGTTCCTCGACGGACTGGTAGATAAGGTATATGAGTTTGCCGGTGGAAAGGTACGTGAGCATCTGGGTGGCATCTACGATTATCTCCGTGCCCACAATGCCGAGAGCATCAGTCAGGCACTTGCCAATCAGGTCGGAAGTCAGAATATGTCATCTGCCGGATCTCCATCTTCTTCTTCATCATCATCTGCAGATTCTTCCGAGGCATCCTCCGGAAAGCTCAGCTATGCCGAGCACAAGGAGCAGCAGAAGAAGATTCGCAAGGCTGAGAAGGCGGTGAAGGAATGCGAGACGAAGATTGAAAAGCTCGAAACCCGCAAGGCTGAGATTGATGCCCTCCTGATGAAGCCTGAGAATGCTACGAATATGGAACTCGTTACCGAATATACCGAGCTGATGAAGAGTCTGGATGAGGAAAACGAGAACTGGATGATGCTCTCCGAAGAACTGGAGGAAATCAAGAATTCATAGTTAAAACAATAATAAATAACGAGAAAATGAAAATGAAGTTTATCCTTCCGATGATGATGCTCGCAGCCATGCCTTTGGCTGCTGATGCTCAGAACAAGTCGGGACTTGTCTTGAGCAATCTTGACAAGACAGCAAAGCCTGCTGATGATTTCTATCAGTTTGCTACCGGTGGCTGGCAGAAGAACAATCCGCTGCCTGCTGCCTACAGCCGTTATGGTAGTTTCGATCAGTTGGCTGAGAACAGCAACAAGCGTATCAACTCTATCCTTGATGAACTCAAGAAGAAGACCTACAAGGCAGGAACCATCGAGCAGAAGCTTTCCGACTTCTATAAGTTGGCGCTCGACATCGACCGCCGCAACAAGGAGGGCATTGCTCCCGTAAAGCCTCTCCTCGACGAGATTGCTGCTGCCAAGACCAAGGCTGATCTCCAGAATTTGCAGGTGAAGTATGCCATGCAGGGCTTGGGCGTAGGTTTCGGTACCGGTTTCGGTGCTGATGAGAAGAACGTTACCATGAACATCTATAATGTGATGCAGGGTGGCTTGACTCTCGGTGCCAAGGATTACTACCTCAACAACGATGCTGCTACCGTAGCCATCCGTGAGGCTTTCAAGACCTATGTGGCAAAGATGTTCCAGCTCTATGGCTTCTCTGCTGCCGATGCTGCCAAGAAGGCACAGAAGGTATTCCTCCACGAGACCAGTCTTGCTACTATCTCCAAGAGCCGTACCGAACTCCGTGACCCACAGGCTAACTACAACAAGATGAGCCTGAAGCAGTTTAAGGAGAATTATCCAAACATTCCTCTTGAGGCATTGGCTAATGGCGAGGGCATCAAGAGCGAATATATCCAGGAGATGATTGTGGGTCAGCCTGCATTCATGGCTGGTTACGACAAGATTACTGCTGCAGAGGATGCTGAGACCTTGAAGGCATTGATGGAGTGGAGTGTCATCGGCAGCTCTTCTGCTTATCTCACCGATGAGATCCGTGAGGCAAACTTCGATTTCTTCGGCAAGACCATGAGTGGCAGAAAGGAAGACCATCCATTGTGGAAGCGTGCCACTTCTCAGGTAGATGCTCAGATGGGTGAGGCACTCGGCAGAATCTACTGCAAGAAGTTCTTCCCTGAGTCATCCAAGAAGATGATGGAGACTTTGGTCAAGAATCTCCAGGTGAGTCTCGGTCAGCGTATCGATGCTCAGAAGTGGATGAGTGCAGAGACCAAGGCGGCTGCCCACAATAAGCTCGATAAGTTCTATGTCAAGATTGGTTATCCTAACCAGTGGACTGACTATAGCAAACTTACCATCGATCCATCCAAGAGTTTCTATGAGAACGTGATGGCTTGCCGTCAGTTCCGCAACAATAAGGAGATTGCAGAGAAGGCTGGTAAGCCAGTCAACAGAGATGAGTGGTATATGACTCCTCAGACTGTGAATGCATACTATAATCCTACCACCAACGAGATCTGCTTCCCTGCAGGTATCCTTCAGTATCCATTCTTTGATGCCAAGGCAGACGCGGCATTCAACTATGGTGCTATCGGTGTAGTGATTGGTCATGAGATGACTCACGGTTTCGACGATCAGGGTCGCCAGTATGATGCCAGCGGTAACCTGAAGGATTGGTGGACAGCTGCTGATGCTGAGGGCTTCAACAAGCGTGCAGATATGTATGCTGATTTCTTCAGCAACATCAAGGTATTGCCTGATCTGAATGCCAACGGTCGCTTTACATTGGGTGAGAACCTTGCCGACCACGGAGGTTTGATGGTATCTTTCAATGCCTTCAAGAATGCGACAGCCAAGAAGCCTTTGAAGAACAAGGATGGCTTTACTGCAGATCAGCGTTTCTTCCTTGCTTACGCAGGAGTATGGGGTCAGAACATCACCGAGAAGGAGATTCGCAACCGTGTGAAGAACGATCCTCATGCACTTGGCAAGTGGCGTGTAGATGGTGCTCTTCCTCACATTGATGCCTGGTATGAGGCATTTGGTGTAAAGCAGGGCGACAAGATGTTCATTCCTAAGAATGAGCGTCTGGAGCTTTGGTAAAGATCAAATATCCCGTTAGTTTTTAAAGTTTTAAAGGGATAAGAATGAAATATGAAAATATGAAAAAGGCTGCGTTACCACCGGGTAACACAGCCTTTTTTCATACGTTTTTATTCTTCATGAATGTTGCCGTAAACTCCTTACACTTACGCATATCCTGTTTGGATGATGCAATAGAGTAGGGACTGTATTTTTCAAACATATCAAGACCACGTCCTAGTGTAATGGTCCATCCTGTATCTGTTTTGATACATCTGTCGTGGAAGTCTCTGAACTTGTATGTAAACTCAATGCCATAAGAAGCAAGGTCGTCCTTGATGTCATCAAGCTTGTCTATCAGATCTGGAATTTTATCTTCCTCCTCGTTAGTGATGAGATTGAGTTTAAAGTCATCCACTGGACGTGTATTGATAAGCATCAGGGCAAACTCCATGAAATTCTTGATTTGCCATGAAGCACGTATATATGGATCTTCAACGGTTATTTCCTTTGCTTCTCTCATATAAGGTGCAAATAACTTCTCATAACTTACGCCAGTTTGTTCTCTTCTGCTGACTTCTTATCACAGGAATAATCATTTCCTGAAGCGAAGCGCCACCATGAGCAAAGTTGTAGCCACCCGGTGCAGCCAGACGGTTGGTTCCGATGGGTACTGCAACCTGTAACGGCGTGGTACTCTTGATGGAAGATACCTTGTCAAGAGGGAATTTTACAATATCCTCAAAACCATCGTTGCTGTCTGTGAGATAGTATCTTGTTTTCTTCTCGATAGCCGACTCCTTGATGCTATGCTTGTCCTTCTCCTCAAACTTCATATCATTATAGAGGAATCCATGATCAGCGGTGAGAAGCACATTTGCCACATTCCCATCAAACACCTTATATATAGTCGTCATTCCACTGCTTCATTTCATCCAGTTCGTTCTGGATGATGTTCATCCTGTCGAAGATGAAGAGTACATGAAGTTGTGGATTGCGCTCAAAGTAGTTGTATATTCTATCTTGTACCATATTCTTGAATGCTTTATAAATACGGATGTTATTTGTCAAAATCTATTCCTGTCAATTTCGATAATCTGGATTTAATGGCTCCCCTATTTCTAAGAAATATGTTCATTAGTTCGTTAACAGATTTTCCTTCTTTATATAGTGTCACCAGTTTATTGTCGTCAATTTCTGTCCAAGGCTTATAAGCGTTGGGATAGACTGCCTTCTGTTGTTCCATATACGATGGATGATTTGTGTTCTGTTGTTCTATATACGATTGATGATCAGTGTTTGAACAGGAATCATTTATACCAAAAATCTCCATCAAATCCTTTATGACTCTTTCCTGATTTTCTTGAACTGTGTCAGGAGTCCATGCATTCGGATATGTTTTGTATATTTTTTGAGAACTTGCAAAAGAACCTATATTCTTCTCGAAATATCTTTTTAGCTTCTCCTGATAATCCAGGTTACCTAAAGAAGAATTCTTTCGACGACCAATCAGGCATAAATTTCCGATTCTATGCGTATAATAGTCTCTCTGTTCTTCATCAAAATCCTTTACCCACTGACTGGTTGCTTTAGGATTTTGTGGAAGAATATGCTCAATTGATGTAGTCCCGAAATCTTTCCATTCGGACTTATCCTTGTATTTGTATTCAAGCAGCATCAGAAGTGCATAAGTATATCGTCTGCCGTATATCTCAGATTGAATGTTAGCCATGAAAACTTGTTCATTAAATGAATAATAATCATGAGCTTCAAGCACATCAGATGTATTGCATGCTTCTTCTATCAAATTAATGATATTATTCAAGTTGTCAATACGATACGATGGGGTTTTACCACATACTGCATCTGCAATATTTTTGCATGCTACCTTCTGTGTAAATTCAAGAAGTCCATCGTTTCCAAATTTTCTTCCATATGCCAAAATTACAGGAATCCAATCTGTTGAAGGCATACACTCATTGAGTGTTCTTATCAACGTACAATACTCTGAATCTTCATTGCCTGCCAAATTTATCAGTTTGTTATAATCTTCGTATGCTTTAAAAACATAGTTGAAGAATTCTTTTCCCTGTTTAATTTTCCCAGCTTTGAAAACTTGCTTGTCATATTCATCGAGCAGATTCATTTTTTGTCGCTTTTTGAGCAACATGGTTCGCACATACGCAAGGAAACGGTCAAAATCATTACCTAGATCTTCCTGCATATTTTCCCATTCACGTGCATACTCATTCATTTCACCATCATCCTCAATTTTTTCAAGATTAGATGATTTCAATATGTCTGCATTACTCAATTTTTGACCACGGTCATTCATGACAGAAAATAGGCGAAAAGCATCCTCTAAAGAATCTGCTGATATATATATCATAACAACATTGTTGAGAATGAAAGATAGAAAAGCATCTAAATCTATTTCTTCATGAGTTGTAAAATATTCATTGTAACAAACCAATGCATTACACATCCTTTGAATAGAAGTACTTTCTTTCTTATCATTGGCCTTCTTTACAATTTCATCCCAATGTTGCGTAATACTGCCGGGTGTCATTAAGTATTCCTCTATGAATTTCTTCACATTACCACGTATTTCATATGAAAGACGTATTCGCTCCGGAATCTGCTTAATCTTATTTGCCTTTTGGAATATCAAATCAACACAGGTTTCCTTGACATCACTGGAAGAACCAACATAGTCACGCAAAAACGCAAACAAGAGGAACAGGGTAGTGATACGCTGCTGTCCATCAAGCAGATCATTGTTATTATCTTTACTTTGAATGATGTATGATCCTAAAAAGTATTCTTCTTTGGCATGCTCTATATAATTAGACGCAAAATCGTCCAACATATCATTCACATTATCGCTTTCCCAAACGTAATGTCTCTGATATGAAGGAACAGTGTACCATTCCGCGAAAACCTGAGCAATAGTTTGCTTTCCAAATCCTATTTCTTTATTTCCAGATTTCATAATTCAATTTGATTTTGGATTATTTCTTTCTAATTTCTTCTTCCAATTCATTGATGCTTGGCAATTTCTCATTGAAATTGTTTGGAAGAATTTGTATTCCCTCATAAGCTGTAATAGCTATTGGCTGATTATACCCTTCCAGGCAATATTGCGCAAAAAGGTTGTTCTTATTTCGACAAATAAGTAGTCCAATGGTTGGTCTATCTAAATCAGACTTCAATATATGATTTACAAGTGACATATACCCAGACAGTTGTCCGAGATATGACGACTCAAATTCTGTTATTTTCACCTCAACCACTACGTAGGCATGCAATTTTGTATTGTAAAACAACAAATCCGTAAATTGTTCTTTGCCAGCTACAGATAGCAAATATTCTCTACCCATATAGGCAAAGCCAGACCCTAAGCTCATCAATAGCTGATTAACATGCTGCACAAGGGCATTCTTGAGATTTTCCTCATCGAAAGATTCTTTTAATTTTAAAAAGGAAAAATTCAAAGGGTCATTTATGAGTTCTCTTGCTAAATCTCCAGTAGGATGAGGCATTGTTTGAGGAAAGTTGTTCACAGCTTTTCCTTGTCGTTCATATAACCCGTTATTTTTCCCTTTATCGCCAATCATATTCAGCAAAGTAGCCCTGGACCAACAGTTCTCTAATATTTTTGATGCGTAGAATATGGCTTTTTCAGGAGCATCTTCTAAGTAGTCAATTATTACTTTGTGATGACCCCATGGAATGGAAAAGATGTTCAATGGCATCGTCTGTGTTTCTGTTGGTACAGAATGCAATGGCTTAGAAATTTCCCCAAGCTGGGGAAATTTCTTAAATATTTGACTATAGAGTTTATAAAATCTTTTACAATAATATAAAGAACCAGGTGTAAGTCCTGCTACTCCTGGTAAAGCTACACGAAGGTCTTTGCTTAGTATTTGTATGGCAGAACTGCCATATTTGCTCTCGAATTCACGTTCGCAGATGTCTCGACCTAAGCTCCAATAAAATTCTAACTTGTCGGAGTTAACATGTATTGCAGCTTTTAACTGTTGCTTTTTGAATCGTTTTTCTATATCGCTAACCCATTGTTTATAGTCTGGGTCTGTTATTGCTGACGTCATTGTCTTTTTCATATTCTTCTAATTAATTTGCTGTTGCGGATATTACACGTCGCCCACTATTTTATTTTCTGTAAAATATCACCGAACTTGGCATAGTTCACCACCACACCGTCATCGAGGTCGAAGCTGATGGCTTGCTCGGCTACTACCTGCAAGCGCTCATGATATTCACGGCATTCATCGAGTTGCTTCTGCAGCGCCTGTAGCTGCTTGGTCTCCTTGGTAGAGAGTTCGGCACGACGGGCATCGAGCTTGTCGATTTCTGCCTCCAGGTGTTCGATATAAGGGAGGAGATACTTGGATCTTACTCGCTCAGCGGTGTAGGCATTCATGCGATGCATGTAGGCGATGACCTGGAAGGTGCCCTTCTTGGATGAGAACAGCCAGTAGATAGGGTGGTTCTGATACATCTTCTTATGGTCTTTCCAGAAGTCCTTTACGAAGTATTGCTCCAGCGGCTTGCCCAGACACCTGTACACCAAATCCGCTGCCATACTCAGGCTCAATCTCCTTGGCAAGGTTCTTTATAAGGTAGGTGCCATAGTCTGCACGTTCTTTCCCTTGTTGTTCCTTTTCTACTATACGCTGTCCTATAGCCCAGTACATTTGCACTCGGCAAAAAGCAACACTGCGCACAGCATTGGTGCGAGCAGTATTGATGATAGTCTTTATGTCGTTGACAAACCCTTGTAGGATGATGTCTTGGTTATTTTTATCTGTCATGTGTATATCCTTTTGGAGATCACAATTTGTGACCTTAAACATTTGTAATACTATCGTTGCAGTCTATCTGCATTTCGGTTATACATCTTATATATGCAAAAGTACAGTTTTTATTCGAAATAACATCATAAAAGTAGGAAAAATAGTATTTGATTTCCGTTAATAAGGGTTAAATGAATAGCTTAGTTATAAAAAAAGAGGGTGTGTCATCAATTCATGACACACCCTCTTTGAGAGGTTCTAGCTTTACATCCCGACTTATATGCAGCTTGTCAGACCTAAAGAGGCTGCGATGGCTGTAAGGAGTGAGAGAGCAATCTTAATCACGGTTTTCCAGTTTTCACGTTTCATGGGCTATATTTTTAGAAATTTACATTGTCACCACTTTCTCCGTTGTCACCGGTATCACTTCCGCCAGTCTGCGAACCGCCTGTCTGCGAACCGCCACCCTGGGTTCCGGTATTGCCCGTGTTGCCACCGGTAGTTCCGGTATCACCCTTGTTCTCGTCAGGGTTCTCCTGGTTGCCGCCCTCGGTGTCCTCCACATCCTTCGAATCGTTGGAAGCAATGTTCTTTACCACTTCGCCGTCGCGGTTTACGCAGGTGATGCTGATACCCGTCTTGGCAAGCTCCTGCTTGATCTCCATATTAGGGACAAAGATTACGCGGCGCTGGGTGATGAGTTTGGTGCTCACATCCTCTACCGACTTCACTGCATTGGCACGCAGACCGAAACGCATGGTGCCCAGACCCGGAACTGCTACGGAGTGACCCTCAGTAGCCCACGCCTTGATTACCTCGCTCAGGGCAGCGTAAGCCACGTTCATCACGGCAGGAGTCAGACCGCAATGCAGGGCAGCCTGCTGGATCACCTTCTCCGGTGTGAGCTTGTTGTAGATCAGCGGCTGCATCACGTACATGTACTGGTCCTTGCCACCTTCCTTACCCAAGTAAGCAATCTTGCGCTCAATAGCTTTTACATTCATTCCCATAACTCAAAAACATTTTAGTTAAACATTGATTGCAGAGCTTTTGTTTCTGCAAGCCATTGTGTTTCAATGACAATGCAAAGATACAAAATTTAGGGGCGGAAATCAAGAGTTGTTCGCCACTTGAAAGAAAAAACAATTATTATAGTAAGTCTATGCATCTGTGTTATCTGTGAAATCTGTGGGAAACTAGCAGGCTGCTAAACCCTTGAGCTGATAGTTCAGCAGATGGGTGGCGCTGGATAGCATCTGGTTCGTGATATGCGCATATCGCTGCGTGGTGTTGATGTTCTGGTGCCCCAGAAACCTCATGATGGTATAGAGATCCGTACCCTGCGTCAATAATAGGGTGGCGCAGGTGTGGCGCCCCGAATGGAAGGTGATATGCTTGTCGGAGATACAGCAGTCTTCCAGCCATACTTCCAGATGCTCGCCCAGATGATGGGGCGAGAGATGGGCGAAGAAATAGGGAGTATTGCCATTCTTGGCATGGAGTTTTGAGAGGATATGGTGCGCCTCTTCCGGCAGCGGAAGCCGGAGCCAGCGCTGCGTCTTCTTCATCTTCTTATATATATAATAGGTGTCATCGCATTTTTCTATGTCGTTTATCGATAAGCTCAGGATATCGCTTTTCCTCAGTCCCGTGATGCAGCTTAGCAGGAATGCCTCCTTCAGCTCGGGAGTATTACAGGGTGTTTCGCTCAGCTTGATGAGTTCCTCCTGGGTCAGGGCTGTTCTTTCCTTATACTGTGCTTTGACGCGATAGGAGAGTGGCAGCCGGTCGAACGGGTTCTGATCCAGCAATCCCTGTCTCACGGCTTCTCTCAATACCGATTTCAGGATATTCACCTTCAGATGGATGGTGCTGTCGGATAGTTTTCCGGGTGCTTTCATGTTTTTATGCAGGTCGTGGGCAGAGCGCAGGTAGTCGATAAACTGCTTGATGGTTTCCACATCCACCTTTTTCAGCGGAATGTCGCTTCCGCCGAAGGTCTCCAGGTGCTTCAGCATGCCCAGTACGCTGCCGCATCTTCCCTCATATATTTTCTCTCCTTCCTTGCGTCTTTCATCCGCATAGCTTCTGGTAAACTCTCCTAATGTAATACCTTTTGATTTCTTACGTGCGTTTACTGCGAATTTCATGATTCGGCTAAAGAATGAAATCTTCATCATATCGTTTGTTGTTTAAAAAATGCTTTTTTAGTTATTTAAGTTACAAAGGTATCGCTTTTTCCTAGAATAACCAAACAAAAGGAAGAAAAGGGATAGAAAAAGCGTGATTTTGTGCAACAGTTGTACGTTAACTTTAGCGCTGCAAAGGTAGTATAATTTGTTCAATTCGCAATAATTTCAAACTCTCTTTTAATGTTTATTAATAAATTATAGTCAATATTTCTTATTTTATAGTCAAAAAGGGTATATTTGTGCAATTTTAGCTAAAGCAAACAACACTAAAAAGACTTTTTTAGGATTTATTTCAGTCATCTGATATAGTTAACGTACAACTGTATCAGACCCCAAGTCTATCTTTTGATAAGAAGACAGGTAAGACTCAAACAAGAACGATTAGAATTATAAACTCATAACGATGATGATATATGATGAAAAAAATAGTAATGGTAATGCTACTGCCCACTACCCTGGTGGCAAACGCATACGCCGGAACGGTTAGCGATAGCTTGCGGACTACGCTCTATTATCGCTCAGGCTATTCATTATTAGAACTCTCCTATATGGATAATGCCGCCAAGCTCGAAACCCTCAAGCAGGGTATCAGAAGCATCGGGGACAACCCCAGCACGGTGCTGCAGCATATCAAGATCCTTTCGGCAGCTTCGCCGGAAGGTAACTCCAAGCTCAACAAACGACTGGCGAGAAGGAGAGGAGAACGCTTGCGCGACTATCTCAAGGAAATGCTGAATCTGCCAGACAGCGTCTTCACGGTCTCCTCCGCAGGAGAAGACTGGGAAGGACTCGCCCTGAAGATACAGAAAGAAAATGCGCCGTGGAGCCGGAAAGCCCTCTACATCATTCGGAACACCCCCGAATGGATCGTAAGAAACGGAAAGGTTGTAGATGGAAGAAAGCGACAGCTCCAGAACCTCAATGGCGGAAAGGCATGGAAATACATGCTCGCCAACCACTTCGACAGTCTCCGGTCCGGAGCACTCGTGGTATGCGAAATCCGACACATTGTGCCATCTGTCAGTCCGACAGATAGCCTCTCATTGATTCAGAATCAGCAAGGCAGCGAGCAGGATTCGCTCCAGCAGAAGGATGCCCAGGAAACAGCATCCCAGCTACAGGTATATCCTGGTGAGAATGCAGCCGAAGCCGAAAGTGCAGGAGATGCATCCGGCAGAAACTCCTACTACGCCCTGAAGACCAACCTGCTCTATGATGCCCTCCTCGTGCCGAACCTCGGCATCGAGACCAGCATCGGCAGGGGATGGACCCTCGGAGCCAGCGGAATGCTAGCCTGGTGGAGCAAGGATGCCAGCCACAAATACTGGAGAATCTACGGCGGAGAAATGGAAATCAGAAAGTATTTCGGCAGAAAGGCAAAGGAAAAGCCGATGCAGGGACATCACGTCTCCCTCTACGGACAGTTCCTCACCTATGATATCGAAAACGGCGGCACCGGTCACCAGAGCAAGAAAACCTACGGGGCAGGAATGGAGTACGGATACTCACTGCCGATAGGAAGACGCCTGAACCTCGACTTCGGACTGGGCGTGGGATACATCAAGTCCCACTACAAGACCTATGAGCCGAAAGACGGATGCTACGTATATGAGGCAACCCGCAACCGCACCTGGATAGGACCTACCCGCGGCGAAGTATCGCTGGTATGGCTCCTCGGCAACGGAAACACCAATAGCAGGAAAGGAGGTAAGAAATGACTAGAATAACTAGTATGACAGAGTTAAGACAATCAATGATCCTATTCTTCCGCGTAATCGTCTGCGCAGCCTTCTTGCTGATGATGGCAGAACTGCTCTCATCCTGCGAGCACAAGGACCTCTGCTACGACCATCCCCACCGTCAGAACGTGGAAGTGATGTTCGACTGGAGCGCCGATCCCGATGCCAATCCAGCCACCATGAGTCTCTATCTCTATCCCGAGGAGGGAGGAGATCCCATCAGATACGAGTTCACCGACAAGAACGGCGGAAACATCTCTGTGGCAGCAGGCACCTACAGGGCAATCTGCGTAAACAGCGACAAGGAAACCCACCGCATCCTCGGCAAGGAGCACTTCGAAACCTTCCAGGTAACATCAGCCGAAACCCGAGCCCTGCAGGGACTCCTCGCCACCATGGCAGGAGCCGCACCGATGGGACGAGGCACCGAGAAGGAAAGAATGATGCAGCAGCCGGAAATGCTCTGGAGCAGTCATGCCGACCGCATCGTAGTGAAGCCAGCCGGAGAGAAGACCGTCATCAAGATGAAGCCGGAGCCGAGAGTGAAGCAGTGTACGGTGGAAATCAAGAACGTGGAGAACATCAACGGAGTGAAGGCGATGAGTGCCAGCGTATCGGGAATGACGGGTGGATGGCTAGCCGGTCTCGACCAGCTCTCGGATGAGAAGGTAACCATGCCGTTCGTTGCCGAAGCCGATGCTGCCAATAAGATGGTAAAAGGCAGTCTCACCCTCTTCGGTCACTGTCCGGTACAGCCCAACAAGCACATCCTGATGGTCTATGCGCAGCTCACCGACGGCACCAACTGGTATTACGAGAAGGATGTCACCGACCAGGTGCATGATAAGAATCATGAAGATGATACCCACATCAAGATAGAGTTGGAGCAGCTTCCATTGCCGAAGCCAGCCCCAGGCACCGATGGTGGTCTTCAGCCGAGCGTAAGCAAATGGAATGAGATATACATAGATATCAAAATGTAGAATAGATATTGTCTATCATCAATAAGGA
>OIYR01000608.1_pt1 | contig 19612 bp, 11 predicted proteins | sample 1588221 | NCBI WGS metagenome assembly OIYR01 (sample SAMN03283292) | human gut metagenome | biome: human-associated habitat; material: feces | host: Homo sapiens | place: Peru | collected 2012 | reverse complement strand
TTGTACTACTTGTCTGTTTATGTAAAATCTTTCAAAGAACTCTTTCTTTATTGCTAGCGAGAAGTGTATTTCTCAAAAGCGAGTGCAAAAGTACTAACTATTTTCCATTCCACCAAATATTTCGAGGAAAAAGTTTCAAAAAAGTTATGATTTTAACAAGCGTTCACACTTTCGTGAGCGATAATCGACACCGCTCCTTATTATATATATGCGCACGCTCCAGTGTGCGTGAGCGTGCACATACGCAGGCGCAATTTTAATAATGTTCACAAGATCTTTACAAATACCTCTAGATGCAGAAAAACGACGCACTACACTTTCGCCGCTCCCTAACTAGGTAAAAATTCACGCCTAACTAGGGAAGAATTTTTACCTAGTTAGGGAAAAATGAAAGTGGTACTAGGGAGCATCAGAAACTAAATGACCGGCATAAACAGACAATGCTTAAAAATTATTTACAAGAGTACATACATATAGCAAAGACTGCATGACTTAAAATTATGCCACAACTACAGAATAAATGTTAATAATTCGAGAGAAAGAGGCAACTTTCGAGAAATGGCATTATCTTTGCACTTGTTTCAAACAGATAGCAATGTGCCATTTTGCACAAAGCTAGGCTGAGCATACACTAGATTATAAACTATAATAAAGAATAAGACTATGACAGAAAAAGAAATGTTCAATTTTATAAATGAACAAAACCAGCAGAGTTCTGGTTTCGCCATCAATGAGAAAGAACGTGGATTGACCAATGTGTTCTCCGCCTTGATGCGCAAGGTATATTTGTGGATGACACTTGCATTGGTAATCACTGGTGTTACCGCATACGGAGTTGCAACGAGTCCTACCCTATTGATGACCATCGTGACAAGCCGTGGTTTAATGTGGGGCTTGATTATCGCCGAATTCATCTTGGTCTTCGCCATCAGCGGAGCCATCAACCGTTTGTCACTGAGTACGGCGACACTGCTGTTTATCATTTACTCAGTACTAAACGGAGCGATGCTCTCTTCCATTTTCGTCATCTATGAGCCAATGGTGATTGCCAAGGTATTCTTCATCACAGCCGGCACATTCGGAGCGATGGCTTTCTATGGCTACTCCACCAAGAAGGACTTGACCTCCATCGGCAAGATACTTTTCATGGCATTGATTGGTTTGATTATCGCTACAGTGGTCAACATGTTCTTGAAGAGTCCTGGCTTTGACTACATCTTGAGTTACGTAGGCGTTGCCATCTTCATCGGCCTGACCGCATGGGACTCTCAGAAAATCAAGCAGATGCTCCAGACACAGTATGACATGAGCGAAGGCGCACAGAAGTTGGCATTGCTTGGTGCTCTCACCTTGTATCTCGATTTCATCAACCTCTTCCTCTATCTGCTTCGCATCTTCGGAAGCAACAGAGAATAAGCAATAACACAATAGAAACAAAAAGGCGATTGGTGTGAACCAATCGCCTTTTTGTTATCTTATTTTAAAATCTCGCAATATCGAATTTCTTAGTAACTATCTAATAGATAGACCATTCATCTTCATACATTAATTACTACTTCCATTAATCGGAGCCTCAGCTACGGCAACCGGTGCTTTCTTTCCTTTATTCAGCAAGGCAGCCCAATTAAAGTTACGCTTGAGCCCCGAAATGGTTTCGATAGTCATAATCAGAACAGAGACGAAACAGAAAATAAGCACACCCACAATCATCAAACCAAACTTGATACCCAGAATGACAATATTGGCCGGATTACCTTCATTCCTTGTTTCTACCCTGCCACTGGTATAATGATATTCTACGATATTATCCGGAAGAAGTGACATCAGCAAACCACTACCGAAGAAGAAACTTGCCACGGCAAAACCGAATTTCTGAAGCGTACGCATAAAACCATGCTGACGGCGATGAGCAGAAATCACATAACCACGCGGATAGCCAGAAATAATATAGAGAGGTATCAGGATAATCAGATAAATCATCCAGCCAGTCTTGGTGGAAGCAGAATCATTAATATCATCCACTAATCCCTTAGTGTCCTTGAGTGCCATTTTCTGGATTTCATCGAAATTCATATCAGCAACTTCACCAAACTCGTCCTGACATTTTCCCATCTTTTCTTCGCATTCTGCCATGCGCTTTTTATAAATTTCTATATTCTTATCCAGTTTGGCCGTATCAGCACTATGCTTTGCCGCCATCATGCCCTCCCTATAAGACTCAGCATTCCTCTTCAAGTCATGAAGTTTCATCAACTTATAAGCATTAGCAGACTGAATGCGACGTTCATAAAGCTGATAACTGAGTTCCGAGCTTGCATTGAGTTTATCATAAGTAATCGTGGTATCAGTCTTTTTCCAGTTTTCCACAAGAGCCACATCCTTGGCATATTTCTGAGCACTCTCCTTATCCTGATTGCTGAAATACCAGAAGATGCAAGCAGCGATAATCGAACCGAATATCAAAGACCACTTCCATGTACGATGTTTACTATAGGAATATGAGATAATCTCGCGCAAATCAGCCACACGCTCACGGAAGAAAGAGTCTGTAGGATCATCAGCCTTACGCACAGCCTCATCCACCAGAGCCTCCATCTTATCAGTCTCCTCTTTTGATACAGGATAAACATTATCCCAATCAGTGCTTCCTTTTTCCATGTCCTTAGCCTTGACATGCGAGGAAGTAAACAAAGCCTGGTCCAAACATTCCCAAGCGGCTAGGTTCTTTTGTTCTTCCATATTAATCTTACGTTTTTAGTTATAGAATCAATTGCTGCTGCAAAGGAACAAAATAAAACGAAAACCTATACTCCAAAGCGTAAAAAAGGCGAACTAAATGGTAAATTCGGCTCGCCTAAAACGTATAAATATAGTATTCGTTTCGTAAAAGTCACTCATTATCAGTTCATTTCTTTCGATTGCGATATTCCTGAGGTGAACACTGATAATAACTATTAAACACCCTGCGGAAAGTAGATAGGGAGTTGAAACCCGACTGGTCTGCTATCAGAGAAATCGGCAAATTGGTGTTTGACAAGAGGCGTTCCGCATGTTTCACACGGAGCTGGTTGACATAATCATAGAATGTATAACCATTCTCTTGGTTGAAGAAACGACTGAGATAAGTTCGGTTGGTTCCCACCTTGCGAGCCACATCCGACAACTTCAGACGAGGATTCAAGAATACCTTTTCCTCATCGAAGAGTTTTCTTACCGACTCGCTCACCTCTGGAGGCAACTGACAACTATGCAAGTCCAAGTCTGCCTCTTCCTCCTCTTCGTTCTCCGTATCGTTCAACTCATCGATGACCGACTCATGCCGATAGACGAAATATGAAACAACCATCCACATCACGAGTGAGGTGACGAGATAAGCCTTGTCGGTGATGGTATCGTCATAGTAGCTGCAGAATGTCCAGATGAGCAAGATGCCCCAAAAAGTGACAAGGATGCCTCGCAACCAGTTGAGGTTGATATTCTCCTGGTAAGAGAATCGCTCCTTCAACTGGCGATGATATTGAGAGATGAAGAAGAAGGTAAGCACGAGCGTAGCCGTACCATAGATGCCACCCCACCCTATCAGCATATCATACCAAATGGATTTGTCCGTGCAGAAGAACAGAATCGGCAATGCCACGAAAGGCAACTCATGCAATCCCAACTTCTTGAAGGAGAACCATCCCGGCTTGCACAATTCCATCAGTACAAAGACATAAAATGGAATGATGACCATATCAACGCTCGTCATCAAGTGCCAACCTAGGTGAAGTTGACCGTCATAAGCGAAGAAGAAGAGGTCTTTGAAGCACTCCATGTCTTGCAACAACATAATCCACATAATCAATTGGGTCAAGGTATCCCTGCCCTTGCGCCAGAACATCCATACCATCATGGAATAGAACATGACGCACATCCCGTAAATAAAATAGTCTAAAGAGTCAGTCAACATATCAGTGTTTGTATTTCCGTTAATTCATCATTTACTTTCATTTGCTGGGCGTTCTCCCATCCAAAACTCCAAGTTTCCTCCTTTGAGGATATCATCATGCGATAGTTGATAGCCCGACATCGGCTTGCCATTCAGGAGCATCTTTTGGATATAGAAAGCCTTGTCGCCCACGCCATGTGCCTGGATTTCGAACTTCTTGCCATTCTCCAAATTGAAGGTCACCTTGTCAAAACTTGGTGTGCCGATATAATAATAAGGAGTACTTGGGCATACCGGATAGAAACCGATAGCTGAGAACACATACCATGCCGACATCTGACCAGCATCATCATTGCCAGACAAGCCACCAGGGGTATCGTTGTACTCCGTATTCAAGATATGGTGGATGCGCTGTTGCGTCTTCCAAGGAGCACCTGCAGCATCATAAAGATAAGCTACTTGATGGCAAGGCTCGTTGCCATGCCAATAGAGGCCTTCGTCAAACATTTTGTCCAATCGAGAGACAACTGCCGACATCGTGTCTGATTGAGAAATGCCTTGCACATTGCGATTCAAGCATTTAGCTGACTTATCCACACTTTTGTTGATAACGTTGAAAAGCCCTTGGATGTTCTGAGGCACATACCAAGTGTAATGGCAAGTAGCACCTTCGGTGATATAGCTCTTGCGATGCACCAAGTCGGTATTGCCTTCCCATTTTGCGTTCTGATGGCGACCATCCGCCCATCCCGTCTTAGGATTGATAACATTTCGCCAGTTCTCGGAACGGCGCATCAGTTCTGCGTAATCAGTCATCAGAGATTGCCGAGTGTAAGGGCCATCTTTTGCCTCAACGGAGCAAGACTCAGCCAAAGCCTTCGCCAACTGCGCCACAGCGAAGTCATCAAAGGCATATTCCAAGGTGCGCGAAGTCTGTTCGTTGGTATGGAAAGCCTCCTTCACGCTATCCTCCATCGGGATATAACCATATTTGAGATAGGAGTTCAAGGCACGTCTTCCCATTCCGTTCTTATATTCCTCAAAGGTCTTCGGACTCTCGAAAGCATTCTTTCTCATTCCCTCGTATGCCGTTTTGGCATCAAAGCTACGGATGCCCTTGACATAAGCATCTGCCAAGGCAACACCCGAATGGTCGCCTATCATCGCCGCCGTATAACTATTCCAACAAGGGAAGATTGGCATCCAACCGCCCTCCTTGTACATATTGACCAGCGACTGCATCATATCGCCAGAGAGCGTCGGGGTGATGATATTGTAGAGAGGAAGCTCGGCACGATAAATGTCCCACATGGAGAAGTCGCCGTAGATGGTAGGTATCGTTGCTATAGAATCAACGCAAGCGGTGTCAACATATAGGACATCTGCAATATCTGCGCTATCATCTAAAGCAGAACTATCAGAAGAATCAAGTATTTCTACCTTTCCTTTGGAGAAAGTCGGATAACTTCCATAGACATCTGACATTTCATGAGGCAAGAATGATGCACGATACAAAGCGCCATAGAACTGATTGACCTTTGCCACGTCCTTGCTTTCCACATCTATTGCATGCAATCTATCACACCAAATAGTCTCTGCATTAAGTATAAAATCATCAAAGTCAAAACCTCCCGCAGTCTCACCAACGAGATTATCACAAGCGTTTTTCTTTGAAGTAAAAGAGCTTGCCGCCCGAATTTCTATAGGTTTTCCAGCCTTTCCTTTAAAAGTAAGCCAAGCACCACTTCGACTTCCCTTAACAGATAGTCCTTGAGGCGTTTTTTCTTCTTTTGAGAAGACTCCAAAATCATCAAAACCACACGGAGTCTCACCATATCGAGGATTTGATATGTCTGAAGAAGGAACATCGAAATTAAGTTCTCCACTATAATCCAATACGAAATGACCACTGAATCCTGCTGGTTCACCCCATCCTTGATAAATGCGATGCACTGGATTATAACCATATATAATATGGTGCAAGGTATCTATCTCTATGTATCCCTCCCCCTCATCACTATTAGGGTTGATGACGATATGTACCTCCTCGTCTTGATCAGGAGTTATGCGGAAGATAGCAGAATGACTCAAAGCTGTCATTTCCGTCTTGAGATGCTCATCTCTTAGATTGACAGCATAGTAATGAGGATGCGACACCTCGTCTTCATGCGAAAAACGAGTGGCACGCTCCTCTGGCTGCAAACGGAGTTTTCCACCAAGGGTAGCGATTGTGAATGAGCCATAATCTTGGGTGCAGCCACCCACTATCCAATGACTGTTGCGAAAACCTTGCAACTCCGTGTCCTTATAATAATAAGGTGCAATGCACTTTTTCTCAGTGTCTTGCGTCTGTGGTGTCCAGAAGTTCTGACCATTTGGCACGAGTACGGCAGGCAAAGTCTGACCATGCTCCTCACTTCCCTTGCCAAACTTACCGGCAGTCTTGGTATTCGCCTGAGCAGTGCCGACCATCGTGTTGATGGCATTCAGTTGGCGCACATGTTCCAAATAATGGATGTACTCGTGCATATAATTCTTCAGTGATGCCCACGTATAATAATTTCCCGCCATATCTTCTATGTCATCATTGTAGATATAAGCATTCAGATTCAGTTCCCCAACATTCCGTTCATTACACAAGATTCTCACCAAGACATTACTCTCTGGATATGCACGATCCCATTGCTTTTTCTTATAAAAGACAAGTTGTAAGTTGGCTGCCATCGGCACAACCACATCCATGGCATCAGATTCTTTTTTGTATGAAGCCATCTTTGCATCTGTATCACAGCAGGCATCAGGACGAGCAAAGAACATATTCATCAAAGAATAAAGGCGATATAAACTGGTATCATGCCCGAATCGCAAAGTGGCAGATGGTCTATCTGAAGCCAATGCCTTGTCGGCCTCAGCTTCAACATTTTCCCAAAGAGAGATAGCAGAGCGAGCCGGGATTCGCTCATTCGTAGGATATTCACCATTGCAAATCGTCATGCGAAGATTGTTAGCATCATAAAACGCCTTGAACTCCTCGTCTGTGAAGAGTCCATACAATCCCTTCTCTATCTGGCGAGGATAAGACTTGAAGTTCAAGCCCACGTCTTGGATAGAGGAAGCGATGGTATGAATCTCGCTCATCAACTTCATCGGTTCATCCACCTTCGTGATGTCCTTGAAGAGTTGGTGCAAGAATCTATCGGGTGACACCTTAGCCACAATATGGGTACGATTTTCCAAGGCTTTGACCTCTGGAGAGGTATAGGCTATCCAAGCCATATCGGCAGAATCCGTCTTCACATCCATATCGAGCGATGGCTGGAGTTGGCGCAATTCATCCGTAAAAGCCAGCATACTCTTAGCACAGCGATCGACCACACTCGAACGAGCTTGCACATGATTGCCCTTGGCGAAGATCTGAGGGAAATTGCGAGCTATACGATCGGCGATGCCACGATGCTGTTTTTCACCCAGCTTTGTCAACTTGCCGCCATTTCCCTTGGCGTTCTCCCATACCTGCGTCAGCCATCCCTTCACTTTCTTGCCAAGAGGAGTGAGGTTGGTTTCATCATCGAAATGATGGTTGACCCAAGTATAGCGACTGCCACTAGGTAACCAACGAGAGCCGTGCCTGCCGTAATGACTGATGTAAAAAGGAGTATAACCTTCAGGAGCCTTTACAGAAACAGGCTTCTTGGGAGCAGGATAAGCATAATATACGCCACCCATCTGCTGACGAGTTTGGGCTTGCGCCAAAAGGGCGCAAGCCATTAACAATGTCATTAAGAATGATTTCCTCATATCTTATGTCTTTAGTTATTTACTAATTTCCAGTCTATTCCCAATGGATTGTTCTCCATCTTCAAGACCCATGGCAATTCTCTATTGGTAGCGATTTGCATCAAGGTGCCATCCACATCGGCTTTCACCGTGATGCTGCTTGCATCTTGTGCAATCTGTCGCCAAGTGATTCCATTATATATGAAAACGCCACTTTGCCTTAATTGTTGCATTGCCTTTCGAGATACAAACACGAAGGTACCCTTGGCATCATAGATGTTCTTGCCTTTCTGAGGACTATCCCAACAGAATCCGTCAGCCTCATCGACTAACTTTTGAGGAACCAGATAGATCGACTCATTGCACCGCAAGAGCAATGTATCAGCAAGTGTCGTAGAATCGATTGCTACCTCCCAATTACGATATTGGCGATTGAGAATGAAATTGGCTTTGCCTATTGAACGATGAAGAGTGTAGGTTGAAGACTCATCAATCGCCGAACAAGATGTAAGAAAATTCAATTGTCTTACCAACTCAATATTATCGACATTCAACTTATGCACAACGTGTCCAGTTGGCGATGGAGCCACCTTTCTGCAATCTGGCAATACAAGCGTACCGCCTTTCAACAACTGCCGATGAGTGAGCGACGTACCTCTCAATATAGCTTCATCGTACTGACTTTTCACATTCCATTCATTCCCCTTGGCGACAACCTTCAAGTCCTTGCCATTCGGCAAATGAATGGTGTATGAAGGAATCATCGGCGATCCGATGAGATAAAGGTTCTGACCAGCCACTGGATAGATGCCCATCATGTTGAAGACAAGCCAAGAAGACATGGCACCGCTATCGTCATTGCCAGGTAAACCATTTGGGGTATCATCATAATTGTCATGGACAATCTGGTTGATGCGTTCCACGCTCAAGTCGGGACGACCAACCCAATGGTAGAGATAAGGCGTAAGGAAACTCGGTTCGTTGGCCACATTATAATGCTTGTTGACAAAGAACGTATCGAGCCTCTTGATGAAAGCATCCTTGCCACCACAAGCCTCTATCAACCCAGGTACATCATGTGGAATGCTCAAACTGTACTCTGCCGACAAAGCCTCATAGAAGAAGGTGCTCCACCAAGGCAAATACCAAGGAGCCACCTTTGTATCAGGCTTATAAGGAATCTGTGGATGAAACACCTTCGATTTTCCCCAAGGCACGGAGTCTAGCCATCTTCCATTGGCATCACGAGGCATGATGAAGCCTCGCATTCCCTGCCACTCATAATCACTGCGCCAAAGGTTGCGCCAGTTATTGGACCGACGGAGATATTTCTCATAAAGATCGGAATAATGCAAGCCCTTCGCCACTTGGGCGATGCACCAATCATCATAACAATACTCCACGGTACGGTTGCCAGCCCGGTCGATGCCATAAGGAATATAACCCAGTGTATTGTATTCATGGATGCCACCACGTCCATGTTTTTCTTCTGCCACGCTACCCAAGTAAGGATCTTTGTCGGTTGGTGGAACCTCTGCATCTTTTATCATAGCTTGCAAGGCTAGTTCGTAGTCTATTCCCTTCATTCCCTTGGCAAAGGCATCGGCTATCACTATTTCGGCATTGCTTCCTCCTTGTGTTCGCCCATTCCAGTTACCACTTCTTGCATCTGGCATATAACCATCATGTTGATAGATATTCAAGAGAGAGTTGACCATATCTCGTTGTCTGTCCTCATCTATCAAGGTGAGCAATGGCATGGAAGTGCGATAGGTATCCCAAATGGCATAGTAGTCATCATAATAAGGAGTGGCTGCGAAGTGAGGGTTTTCCCCCGACTTATCCACAGGCATCAGCATAGTATGGTAAATACCTGTATAGAACATACGCTTCTGCTGGTCTGTGCCTTCAATCTCTATCTTGCCAAGCTTTTTATTCCAAACCGTTCTTAGTGCTGAGACTTGTGCATAGAAGCCATACTTGCTTTGGCGGCAACTCATTTCAGCTTTCTCCAAACTAACGTGTGAGATGCCTATTTTGACATTTGCCCTCAATATTGCCTTTTGCTTAGTCTTTGCAGTAGAAAAATGGGCGATGGCATAGAGGTCGTCATGGATGTTGACATGAGTAAAAGGCACGTCGCTCTGGAGATAAAAATAGACAGTGTAAGGACCACCATTGTTCCATCCTCCCCTCACGGTACTCCATCCTCTGAGGGTATGAGCATCCACTTGCTCTATATGAGAATCAACATACTGCTGAGTTTCTCGCTTATCGGGAATCGTATCCATGCCCAAGAAGGAAGCGGCATCAATCAACAAGGAAGGTTTCTTCACCCTGTCTATATCTAGTCCAAACGCACTTTCGGTCCCATACCCATCATCTTTCACACCATACGAGAAGCGATAATAAGCACAACGTTCAGCCGTTGTCACTTCCGTCTGGATGCCATTCTTATAAATACAAGTATAATAGCCCAGCGAAATTTGCTCAACTGCACGTTCTTGGGCATAGCAAGGTATAGTTTCCACTTTTCCATCAGCCAAAAGAACTTTGGTTGTTGACCTTACGATACCATTTGCAGAGGCATTCCCTGCAACATTCTTCATAGCGGTACCCTTGATGTTTTTTGCATCAAAAGGTTGTATCAGGATATTACCATACTTCTGTCCACCTCCCGTACCGCTCACATGCATCTGCGAGAATCCCTTGATGAGTTCTGGCATCGGAGCCCATCCTGCATTAGGCATTGACACGCCATCCGGTCCAGGCTTCACCATTCCGTATGGCATGGAAGGTCCGGGGAAAGTTCGTCCCAATCCCTCACTTCCAATACGTGGATCGACATACTGGGTATAGTTCTTCGCCACTGCCCACAGGGAGCAAAGACAGCAAACTATCGAAAAAACTAGTCGCTTCATCTACCTTGTTCTATTTAACCTATTCATTAAAATCGATTGATAACACAGTGCGTCATATATCACCTAATCACCTCAAATAAATCAGAAAGAGTAACTACATCATGAATTGATCCTTCAAACTTCGTTTTTTGCAATCCATAAGTTGTGACCAAAATTAATACCTTTTTTGCGCAAAAATATGAAAAAGTGGCGATAGTTGCGCTAAATCTCACAAAAAAAAGCACTTTTAGCGGAAACATCCCAACTTTTTAACATTTTTCTAGTTTTTAAAGTTTTTCACCGTCAAGTCATACGACATCAGGAAATTATGCCTCATAATATACAAAAAAGAAGGAAACGGCAAACTGAAAGTGCGCCAAAACATGTACTTTTCGAACGTTTTGGCGCGGTTAAAACACTATTGATGGTGAAACACATCATTCGGTTTTAATTCTTCCGCCACCAAACTTTCCACATCATCCGCTACAATAGCAGGGCGATAGTCTCTCTCTTCCAATAGCAACTTTACATTCTTCATCGTAATATTCTTGGCATGGCGGAGATAAAAGCCATAGGCTGGAAGTTCGCCAAACATAGAGTACTCTGGATATTTCGTGATTTGCTCAGGCACATCCTTGACTCTCCATAAAGGGATATAAGCCTGTCCCTTGGTAGCACGACCAGGATATTGGATTGTGATATTTTCAAGCGTAACGCTACCTATCAGATTAGTAGGGATACCCGTAATACTACTCGGTATCGGATTATGAATGGCATCAATGCCTGGACCTCGCAAGTCGTAAGCCTCATCAGGTTTTCCGAAAGGTACTTGGCAATAAAGATTGCGAATCACCACATGGTCGATGCTACCCTTCTGTTTTCCTGCTCGTTGTCCCAATCTCACGAAGATGGCATTGCCCGTATTCTCGGCATGAATGTCATGCACATAGACACTGTCAATCATCGCACCATCCACGCTTTCGATGGCTATGACGGAGCGAAAAGTATCCTTCACACGAATATTGCCTATCTCTATATTCTTGAAACCTCCCCAAGATGCCGTACCAAACTTGACGGCACTGGCACTGCTGATAATATTGCAATTATCTATCACAATGTCTTGATTGGCAGACTCCGTATGATAAGACTTGAGACAGATGCCATCATCAGCGGAATTGATGTTACAACCAGTAATGCGCACATGCTGGCAATCTGTGATGTCGATTCCATCATTGTTCCAATAGGCACGGTTATGCACTTTCAACCCTGTTAGAACCATATTCGAACATAAATCGAATGACAATCCCCAGTTGGCACTGCTACGATACTCTCCACCTGTTATTTTCACATCATCACACCCCGTAAAGAAAAACAACTTAGGACGTACCAATTCGCTCGGTCGCTGACGACGCACGTTATAATGAGCATCCACATGTTCCCCTGTATGATGCAAACTATCGGCATTCAAGGCAAGTTGCAAACCATTGCCATCGATCACTCCCTCATTCTCGATAGCGATATGCTTAGCATCCTGCGCCATCACCAAGGCCATACAAGCATTATCGTGTCGAGTGTCATCACCACTTACGCCTACATCCACCAGTTTGTAATCATAAGGATTGGGCGAGCCGAGAAGTGTAGCACCCTTTTCCAACTTCAAGGTAACACCTGATTTCAAGAAGATGCTTCCGGAAAGATAAGTACCCGATGTCAACACCAATGTACCTTTTCCTTTCTTGGCGATACGATCGATAGCTTGCTGAAGTTGTGACGTGCAAAGCGTCTTTCCATCAGAAGGAATCTGTAATTGAGAAGCTTGCAAGACCAAACCACCTTTCGCCGCCGCAGATGCAACCAACAAAGGAGACAAGTTCAGTAAGCACACAAACAAAACGTGCAATATTTTATTCTCAAAGGATTCACTTAATAATCTTTTCTTCATTTCTAAAAGTTTAGATTGAAAGGAGGTAATGTGTAAAAGCTAAAAGAGGGTGCGCCTTGACACACCCTCTCTAGATAAATAATTATTTAATTCCTATATAGCCTTCATTCTGATCCCAGTTTGTATTGGTTTCCAATACGCCTCTAGGAATAGGCATAACTCTACGCCAAAGTTCGGTCTTGGCACCAGGATTCAGTTCATTCTTGAATCCCCAATCCTTCTCAAACTGACCGAAACGAATCAAGTCTTGACGACGCCACATCTCACAGATAAACTCACGACATCTTTCATCAAGCAAATCTTGGAGAGTTGGAGTACCCTCTACATGTGGAGCACTAGCACAATCACGAACTTGATTCATCAATGATGCAGGTGTATCGCCCAGTGTAGCCGTAGCACCACGCATGATACATTCTGCCTTAGTCAACAAGATGTCCGCATAACGGAAAATCGGAATATCATTACCACACTTACGACTATACTCTGAATAAGTCTCAGGCGTAGGTGGATATTTCGCCAGGCGATATCCCTTCATCAAGTTGTCATCCTCAGAATCTGCACCAACATCCAGCTTTTCCTTTTCCAGGAATGTTGCATTCGTGATGTCCTTATAATCCACTTGTTTTCCATTATACATCAATGGTGTTGTAGTCAGAGCATAATCATGTGCATAATCGAAAGCATACTGAGGACCTTTCAGAATCATTTGGTTACGCTCATCGCCAGGCAGATTAAACTTGGCTGCACATTCTGGAGTCAAGACAAAGGTACCTGCACATGACTTTGCATTTTTGAATCCCCATGGACCAGGCGTAGAGCTATTGGCTTTTTTAAACGTAGAGAAACGATCTAACTCATGACCACCAGTATAGCCTGTTCCTAATTTCTTAGGGTCAAACTCCATTGCATAGATGAAGTCCTTTGTATCAACGCCATTATCAGGGAAGAATTTCTTGCGATACCCCTTACCTAATTCGAAGACACCAGAGTTGATGATGTCATCACAAACCTTGACGCAATCATTCAACTTCTCATTAGGTGTGTCGTTAGTCACATTCTTCACATCTGAAGCCGTATAGACTCCCCAATTCAAATACAATTTGGCAAGAAGAGCCTTAGCCATCCACTTATTTGGACGTCCATACGTATCAGAGTTATTCTCTTCTGTCAAATCATCCATGATTTCCAAAAGTTCGCTCTCGATAAACTTTGCCACATCAGCACGTGGAGCACGTTTTATCTCCTCACCTTCAGTTGGAGAGTGATCAAGAAGAGGAACATCCCCATACAAGTCCATCATCATGAACTCGTAAAAAGCACGAATAGCGCGTACTGGAGCCACAACGGCATCTTTTCCATCTGCACCTCCCAGCTCTATAATGACAGAATTACAATAAGTAACACCGCTCATCAAATCCGACATAATTCCTACTCCTGGAATATCCAAATTCAAATTATGAAGAGAAGGGAATACAGCACGACCATTATCAAAATAGCCATTATTATAGCAGAGAGCCATCATCTCATCTCCCTGTAACATTACTCCTTCCCAATAATTACGACCTAAGCCTGCCTCATTGCGAAGATAGTAATAACAACCTTCCAGCTTTGCCTGGACAGCAACCTTGTTGTCTGGATATTTAGTATATTGAGAATTGATGTCCGTATTCAAATCCGTGCAAGCTGACACACCCACTAAGGCACCAGCCATCATCAATAATTTTATATATGATTTCATAAGCCTCACTGTTTAAAAATTAATAGTTGCACCTACCAAGAACTGACGTGTACGAGGATAGTGATCGCTACGAGTATCACATCCTGGAGTTTCGCCACTCAGACAAATCTCAGGGTCACGTCCTTTATAAGAGGTGATGGTAAAGACATTATTGCAAGACGCATAAAGTCGGAGGCTATGCAACCATCCATTGAAATGATTGAAGGTATAGCCCAATGTCAAAGTTGAAAGACGGAAATAACTGCCGTTTTCCAAGTAGCGGTCAGATGGCATAGATGCCAAGTTATCCGTTGGCTTTTGATCCTTGATGATAGACTTCAACACATTCTTTCCCTCTGCGATATTGGCAATATTACTGAAATAAGCACGTGGCTCATCAAATATCTTTTGCCCAAATACTCCTGTAAAGAACATATTCAAATCCCAGTTCTTATAAGAGAAGTTGTTGTTCCAGCCCATCGTCAATGAAGGTTGGGCATTGCCTACAATTGTACGGTCTTTTTCACCTGGAGTTGTAGTTGTCTCGCCAGTACGCTCACCTGTTGTCTCGTCATGAACATAGAAGGTAGAAACACCATTTTCATTATAGCCAGCCCACTCCCACATATAGAAAGTGCCAATAGGTTCGCCTTCTATAATACGTTGGATTGTAGCTGTGGAAGCACCAGGAAGACTTGGATTATAACGATTCAACACACCTGCATTGAACTCACTATTGGAAAGGCTCACCACCTTATTCTTATTATGCGAGAGATTCAGAGAAGTATTCCAAGTAAAATCCTTGGTCTGAACAGGAACGGCATTAATGGAAAGTTCGATACCACGATTAGTCATCTTACCCACATTGGCAACCATCCAACCTACAGGATAAACGTTGGTAGAAACCGGATAGCTCCAAATCATATCCTTGGTGGTCTTGCTATAATACTCGATGGTACCATTAAGGCGACCCTTCAAGAAAGAAAAGTCAAAGCCAAGGTTCAACATAGAAGTCGTTTCCCACTTCAAGTCATCATTCACATTACGAGCTGCATTCAAACTCTTGTAAGAAGTAACTTTACCTGTCTCTGGGTCTGTATAGTCGAATCTAGCACCTGCAGCATAGTAGAAACGAGAAGTATAGATGTCAAATCCTTGCGCATTACCACTCTGTCCCCATCCTATGTGGAACTTCAAGTCATCAAATACGTGCTGATTCTTCATAAACTCCTCACCCGTGATTCGCCATGCTGCTGAAACAGAAGGGAACGTTGCCCATTTATGATTTGCGCCGAAAGTAGAAGAACCATCACGACGAAGAGCAGCCTGCAACATATACTTACTATCGTATGAATAGTTGACACGGCCATAGAAAGAAATCATACGTACGATGGACTGGGTATTTGCCCACACAGGATCTGCATCCCAAGAGTTAGCCATACCTATGTTATTCCACCACAAGTCATCGTTGTAATAGTTGTAACCCCTGGCACCAAAGCCTTCACCAGTCTTGTTCTCTTCCCAAGAATAACCTGCCATCAAGCCCAACTTATGAACCTTAGCTATCGTCTTGTCGTAGTTAGCATAGATCTCAAACAACTGCTTGTAATCCTCTGTCACATTACGATTAGTCTCACCATTTCTGTAATTGGTCTGAGACTTGTGAGAAGAATATGCCTTATAGCTATAGTTCTGGGTCTGGTAAGAATAGTTGGCATTCAACAACAATCCATCGATAATCTTCAGTGTAGCCTTGCCTGTAGCTTGCAAACGCTTATAGGTAGCACGGCTCTGATCCTCATAAATCATAGCCAACGGATTGTAGTTCTGCGAAATACTCAAATCCTTGTACCAAGTACCATCCTCATTGCGTACAGGAACCAATGGAGAATAGTAATACATTGCATTATATACGGACGCACCCTGATCTCCTCTGGAAACACCCCATTCATTGCGGACATTACCATTCAATCCCACAGCCAAAGTCAAACGATCTTTCAGAGTCTTAGTCTCAACGAAAGAACGCACTGTGAAAAGGTTGTTGCCCACGCCACGAATGACACCGTCACGTGCAATGTAGTTAGCACTCACATTGTAGCTAGTACTCTTATTGCCGCCGCTTATTGAAAGATTGTGATTGTGCGCAATACCAGTACGTTGCACCTCCTTTTTCCAGTCAGTATTGGCACCCTTGTCGTTGGCAATGGTTATATTGTTTTCCTTCGCATAAGCACGAAGTTCGTCAGCACTCATCATCTCATGGTCATTACGGACATTCTCCCAAGAGAAATAACCACTATAAGACACACGAGCAGGACCATCATGTCCACGCTTAGTTGTCACCATAATGACACCATTGGCTGCCTTAGAACCATAGATGGCTGTAGCCGACGCATCACGAAGCACGTCAATAGACTCGATGTCCTCTGGAGCCACTAAGTTGAGGTTGACACCAGGAATACCATCTACGACATAAAGAGGTTCAGTAGAACCATTCAAGGTGGACGCTCCACGGAGAGTTAAAGAATTAACACCCCCATTTGGATCTGAGTTCTGCACAATAACCAATCCTGGTACCTTACCTTGAAGCAACTGACCTGGGTCGGTATATGCACCCACGTTAAGATCTTTGGCTTTAACGGTAGTAATGGAAGATGTCACATCTTTTCTTTGCATCGTACCATAGCCCACAACTACCACCTCATTCAAAGCAGTGTTGTCTTCGTCCATAACAATCTGGCTGTTGCTTCCTGCCTTGATTGTCTTTGGAGTAAAACCAATGTAGCTGAGTTTCAACTTTGCTCCAGGCTTTACATTCAGCGTGTAGTTACCATTGATGTCGGTAACGGCACCATTATTAGTACCTTCCTCTACGACGCTTACGCCGATGAGAGGTTCGCCATTGGCATCCTTCACGGTGCCGCTGACCTTACTTTGTGCAAATGTGAGCGAACTCACGAGCAGAAGGGCGGAAGAGAACAAGACTCGTCTCATGCTACTTCCAATAGTCTTTTGTACTATTTGCATAACTTATTAGATTTTAGTTATAATTACTCTTGCCACCATAGTTGACCTGTGGCGCAACTTTCACTTCCAAGTCCTCAATCTCTACATTCTTGGCTTGTTCGACATAGACTCCATACACCTTATTATATATAAAGCCCTCGCCACGACATGGGCGCTTGTCATAGACACCACCATCATAGCTTGTCATTTTCTTCAAGTTCAAGTGTACGTTGTTGAGGTATATATCTCGCACTTTATCAGGGGTATCGCCACCAATAAAGCAACCATTCTCTGAAGTCGCATAGATATTGTTGAAGTAAATCCGGCTCACCTCGCCAGATTTACCTACCATCTGACCTTTCGGAAAACGCCAGTTGGCATCCTTGTGATTACCATTGGCACGTGGATAAGAGGTGACGTAGATAGGCTCTGCCTTTCCCCACCACACATCACTCCACAGACGACAGTCGAGGATGATATTGGAGAAAACTACATCGGTTACCGTTCCCTCGTCACGATTCTGGATACCCAAGCCACGGTTGCTACCCTTGATGACACAGTTGTCGATAACCACATTGTAGATGGAGTCCATGTTCTCACTACCTATCTTCACCGTACAGCTTCGGCTCTCCATCACACAGTTGGTCACCACGATATCGTGGCAAGAACCATACTCCTCAAACTCACGGCGGTTTTTCAAGCAGATGGCATCATCACCACTGGTGATATAGCAGTTGGCAATGCGCACGTTCTTGCTATGGTCGATGTCGATGCCATCACCATTACGTATCTTGAGATTGTTGAGAAGATTGATTCCATCTATCACCGCCCCATCACAACCGATGAGGTGAACGGTCCAATAGGCACCTTCACGAATGGTGATGTCACGGATATGGAGGTTCTTCACACCCATCAAGGTCAAGACGTGAGGACGAGGATCGAAAGTGGTGACCGGCTTCAACTCATAGCTATCAAAAAGTTCCGCACCCATAAACTGGATGCCATTGCCATGAATCGTACCATGCCCTGAGAAAGAAAGATTCTCGATGTCCTTTGCCCAAATCCACATCATGCCCTCGCCTTCGTTCTTTCCGAAAGCACTCTTGTGATAAATGCGCTCGTCGGGATTTGCCTTCCATGTGGCGTTGGTCTCCAATATAATATGTACGTTGGATTTGAGTTCAACAGGACCAGAAAGGAATGTATGGTCAGAAGAGAAGATGACATTTCCGCCACCATCAAGAGAACAAGCATCCACCGCCTTTTGGATAGCAATAGCATCATCTACAGTTCCATTTCCCACAGCACCGAAATCTATCACACGATAATCTTTCGCCATCAACATCAAAGGAAATAAGAGCATTCCGATTAGGCTAAAAGTTATTCTTTCGATCATAATTAGAAGTTTTAAGATGTGCAAATTTAGCAAAAATATGTATATGTCACAAATTTTAAAGGCATAAAAATGCTATCGCTGTACATATTTTAACATTTCAAGCTATTTGTACCGACCTATGGGAAGCTGAGAGAAGTGCGCATAAACAAGTGCATAGCGAAGCACGCAAAAGCGCATAAATATACCGAGAATATGAGATAAAATGTATTATTGTTACATAAACGCGCATTTTTATTACGATTTATTTGGTAGTTTACGAATATTATTGTACTTTTGCAGTCGTAACTTGAATAAAAATACATCGCATGAAGGTTAAGAGCAGTAGATTGGAGACCCTGAAGATGCTTATCTCAAGCCATGAGTTAAGTTCACAGGAAGAAGTCTTGAAAGCCCTCCAAAAGGAAGGCTACAAGCTTACGCAAGCCACATTGAGTCGAGACCTCAAGCAACTCAAAGTTGCCAAGGCTGCCTCAATGAATGGAAAATATGTATATGTTTTGCCCAACGAAACTATGTACAAGAGGGTATCCAAGCCTCGAACGCTCCGAGAGATGATGATGAGTCCTGGATTCGTTTCCATCAACTTCTCTAGCAACATGGTGGTCATCAAGACCCGTCCAGGATATGCCAGCAGCATCGCTTACAACATCGACAACAGCGACATCCCTGAGATCTTGGGAACTATTGCAGGAGACGACACCATCTTCCTCGTGAAGAAAGACGGAGCAGAGGAAGATGACATCATCAACGCTCTCGCCGAGATTATCCCTGAATTGAATTAAAGAACATTATAAAATAAAGAGAAAAATGGAAGAAGTAAAAGTCATGGTGGCTGATGAAAGTCACATCAAGTACATCGACACCATTCTGACTACCATCGCAGAAGCAGCTAAGAAGCGTGGTTCTGGTATCGCCAAGCGTTCACCAGAGTATGTTGCCACCAAGA
>OIYR01000606.1_pt1 | contig 19641 bp, 24 predicted proteins | sample 1588221 | NCBI WGS metagenome assembly OIYR01 (sample SAMN03283292) | human gut metagenome | biome: human-associated habitat; material: feces | host: Homo sapiens | place: Peru | collected 2012 | reverse complement strand
TAAAAATGGAAATGACAATTAGAGAATTATATAACAGTACGTTATTAAATATTTACAATAATGCTATAGAGTCTATTAAGGTTGTAAATGAAGATGAATTTAAAAAGGAGTTAGTCGTTAACTATATTAAGTCAATGAATATTATTTTATTGAATGCATTAAAAGACGACGATGTAACAATTAGTGATTTTTATTATTTAGTTTTACAGTTTACTGATCTATCAGATGAATTACTTAAGTATGTTAACGGTGAAATTATATTTAACTGGAGGTAATGTAGAGAATGAAACATTATAGTATTAGAAACATTTGTATTGATTATGACGGTATTAGAAATGAGCAATATATTTCTAAAAGTAAATTGAAAAAAGTTGTCTATAATTTTATTTATGGGCAAATAAGTACATCTATGTTAGATCAGATGGAAAAACATAATATTAAGGTAAGTGTTTATTGGCACTATAGCTGGTGGCAACCTGTTGTTTATATTCCTCCATTTTGTGATTATATTGATGTATTATATGAATTAGGTGAGGATTTGGGGTTGTATCGTTATGAGTAGAATTTACAAACATTCGCATAATCCAAGTGATTTAACTATGGATAATATTAATAAGATCGTTGATATTATAGAGACATATCTGTGTGATTATAAACTTGGTTTTCATTTAGTATATCAGCGTAGGCATTTAATTCGAATGGATATTAGGAAATTAAATTCAAAGAGTGTAATAGCTAGTTATTCTTTTCGCTATAGTACTATGACGTTATTTAAACGGAAGGTTTTACAAGGCGCTGTATCACTTGAGGATATGATTAAAGAAAACGAGAGACGCGGTTATGAGTATTTATAATAATTTAATACTTGCAAGTTTTATAATTTGGGTGTTATTATCTGTGTATCAAATTTATCAGCATTGCAAAGGTAATTTTAAGTATTATAAGGTATCAAACAGATACATAAATTTCATTATAATGTTAATTGTAATGTTAGTTATGTGGTTTGTATTAATAAATATGAAATATGATGAATTAATGGAGGTGTGTCATGTAAAATATTAAAGTGTTATGACTTCACTAAAAAGCGATGTAGGTTGTAAATTGTTATGCTGGTTACAAAATTAGACAACTTGAAATAAATTAATTGAAAAAGCAATATTTAAATTAAAAGGAGAAAAATTAATATGGAAAATTTAGGAAATGAAGTAATGGCAATGGAAAACACAGGATTAGTTGTAACTGATGATATGACTCATGAGCAACGTGTTAACTTATTCAACGCGGTAAATAATGCGGAAGGTTTAAGCGATCAAGTAGGTAAGGATTTGTATTTGACAGGTTACATCGTGCAAGACGTTGAAAAAGAAAATGAAAAAACAGGTGAAATTATCTGTAGCAAGTTAATTACTGTAATTGATAAAGAAGGTAAGGCATATGCTACTAATAGTAAACCTTTCTTACAGTCATTAAAGCAGTTAAAACAGGTGTTTAACTACGACTGGTCTAAAGAACCGGTATGTGTCACAATTATTCAAAAGAAATCAAACTCATCTAGCAATAAATATTTATCAATGGCTGTTAAATAGCCTATTAATTAAGGGTGTTTAGCCAAACACCCTTTTATTTTTGGCTAAAAGGGGGTGTTTAAATTGGCTAAAATGCGAAAATCAACAAAAGATGTTAAGCGTTTGCGAAATGCAATTGCAAGTGCTAAACGAACCGCAACAAAGGCGCAAAACATGGGGCAGGATGTTGTTTTTAATGATATTCGTTCTATAAAAGATTTTAACGATCGTAAGGAATTCAACAAATATTTAAAATCAATTGAGCGATTCAATAGTGAAAATAGGTACATTGAAAATCAATATGGCGTTGTTTTTAATAGAAATGATCTTGAGAAAGCAAATAAATTAATAGATAAACAAAATCGACAAAGAAGATCTCTAGCAAGAAGTGTTGGACTAACAAAACTAAAAGAAACAAAAGGCGGTATTTCAACAGGTGTAAGTGTTAAGAATGCTTTAAGTGTTTTAAAAGATGATCGCGGCGGATTCTTTGAGCCAATCCATCATGTAAATATTCAATCCTATCGTTATAATAAACAATTAGATAAACGTATTGAGAGTTTAAAGGAAAATACCTCCAAGAAAAACAAAAAAATTAAAACGCTTAGAAAGAACTATAAAAAAGCGATTAAAGAACAAATAAAAGGTAAGAATATTACAGAAGAAGAAGGAAATCAAATAATAGAAGATATAAAGTCATTAACTGATAAAGATTTAGTTAAATGGTTTTATCAAGAACGAAAGGCAATTGATTCATTTAAATATCTAGACTTAAGCCGTGAATATACAGAAAATCAAAAATTTGTGAATGAGCAACTAAGTAAAGCTATACGGGAAGATATGGCGGATGTAAGAGATAGTTTAGCGGTGTTTACCGGGCGTGCCTATGTTGAAGATGGAATTGTTATATATAAAGAATAATGTAAAGGGGGTTGTGGTATGGCAAAGAAAAAAGAGCCCAAGGAGATTTGGGCGTGCGACTTTGAGACCACGACCGACCCTTTAGATTGCCGTGTGTGGGCTTGGGGTGCAAGTTTTGTCAGCGATTCCACTATAAAAGAATATGGTAATACAATAGATGGGTTTATTGAATGGTGCAAACAGAAAACACGTAAATTATACTTTCACAATTTAGCCTTTGATGGTGAGTTTATTGTGAGTTGGCTTTTAAGTAATGGTTATGAGTATTCGGACAAGCCTAAAACAGGTTGTTTTAAAACAATTATATCGAATACTGGTCTGTGGTATTCTATAGAAATTTGGTGGAAATATTCTATTTATAGATCAACTAAAACAACAATATGGGATAGTTTTAAATTAATTCCATTTAGTATTGAGAAAATCGCACATGATTTTAATTTACCAATACGTAAATTAAAATTAGATTATAAGGCTAAACGTGAGATAGGACACGAGCTCACACCACATGAAGTAGATTATCTTTTTAATGATATTGATATTGAAGGTATGGCATTGAATGAATGTTTTAAATTAGGATTTAACAAAATGACAGCCACTAGCTGTAGCTTTGACGCATTCAAGAAAACGTTGCCTATGTCGTTTGAAAAGATATTCCCACCTTTAGAAATGAATGTTGATAGTGATTTAAGACCTGCTTACAGCGGTGGTTTTGTTTGGGCAAACCCGGAACTAAAAGAAAAAGAGATCGGACAAGGTATTGTATTTGACGTAAATTCACTTTTTCCGAGTCGTATGTATTATGAATTGTTGCCATACGATACACCTATTTATTTTGATGGTGAATATCAACAGGATGATGAATACCCTTTATGGGTTGGTGTTGTGAGTTTTGCTTTTGATGTTAAAAAAGATCATATACCTTGTATTAGTCTAGATAAGTTTAGTCGATTTTTTGGGAGTAAAAAATATGTGGACAGCTCAAACGGTGATATTGTGAGAATGACTGTCACAAGTGTTGATTGGGAGTTATTCAATGAACAATATGATATTTATGATGTGGAGTTCATTAACGGATATAAATTTAGAGGTTGTGTAGGCATTGCAAGACAGTTTATTGACGAGCAAATGGAAGTTAAAAAGAATTCTAAAGGTGCTCAAAGATTTATTGCCAAAAGACAATTAAATTCAGTTTATGGCAAGTTCGCAACGAACCCAAATGTAACACCTAAAATCCCATTTATTGATAAGGATGATGGTGTATTAAGGTTACACGATCCTATGTTTACAACGTATGAAGATGGAGAAGTGAAACAGGTTATTGATGAGCAATTTCGTGATCCTATTTATTTGCCTTACGGAGAATTTGTTACCGCATATGCACGTAAATATACAATTAGTACTGCTCAAAAGGTAGGTATACATAGAGTCGCATATATTGACACGGATTCAATACATCTAGTGGGTACACAAGTTCCGGACGCAATAAAAGATATTATTGATGATAAGGAATTAGGTTATTGGGGTTTAGAATCTGTATTTACACGATCTTATTTTATTGGGGCTAAGTCTTATGTGGAAGAAATTGAAATTAGTTATAAGGATTATGTGGAGCACCAACAAGAATTTATTAGTGAGAATGATTGCAAAGATAATTTGTATTATATTCGTGAGGGTGTTTGTTATTATCTAAATGTTAAGTGTGCTGGTATGACACAGAGAGCTAAACAGAATGTAACATATGATAATTTTAGAGTTGGAAATGTAATTAATGATTGCCTAAAGAAAACACATGTACCTGGTGGTATTGTGTTAGTTGATAGACAATTCAGCATTAAAAGTAGATAGGAAGGTGGTAAAGTGATAAGTGTTTTAACAAATATATTGTATTATTTATTCATGGCATTTTGTTGTTTGAGCGTAACATTTCTATTTGTTGTGTATATTATAGGAATGGTATTAATGATTATTTGGATTATAAAGGAGTAGAAAAATGGATTTTATGTTTTTAATGATATTAATGTGTATTATTGTGTTAGCAGTTTTTTGTTTGGTTATATATTGTAAATATGAGTCATTGATTGATAATCATAAATATTTGAATAAGGAAGTTGATAGTTTAGCACATGAAGTTTATCATCATGGTGACGCAATATTTAAAAAGTGTGATAAAACTCTAAAAGAATTTAACGAAATCATGTTCGGAAGCCCACCGCTCAAAAATAAAGTGGTGGTTGTGAGAAGTATAAAGGATTATGATTATACCGCTTATCGAAAAGATATTGATATGTTAAACCAATATTTAGAAAATGGCTGGAGTATTGTAAACCATGATACAAGTGATTTTGTACACACCTATATATTAGGCATGCCGTTAGTATGGCAGGATGAAAAAGATGATGTAAAAGGATGTGATGACGATGATGAGTGAGAAGTCGAAAGAAAATAGAAATAAATGGTATCGAGAACATGTTAATAAATATTGCGTTTGTGTTAACAAAGATGAAGTTGAAGTTGTTGATTATATTGAAGATTTATTGAAAAAGAAAAAGTTTAGTCAATATGTTAAAGATAAAGTTAAAGAAGATTTGGCAAAAAGTAAATAATATGCTAGTATTTAAACGTAAGGAATAAAGAACGGAAATCAGACATGTATATCAGAATTACTCGCGGTGAAACGTGCTGATAACATAATTAGGCATAGTAATCTAGCTGGTAACACTTTAAACTTTACAACCTATATTTATGAAACCCTCGTAAAAGAGGGTTTTATTTTTATTGACTTTACAATATTAATATCATATATTTATAAATAGAAGGGATGTGTAAAAATGGAACGTGATGAACTTAGAAACAAGTTTACGGAAGTGTTAACGGTTGAAGATCAAGCGGAACGCTCAACTATGCTGAATGATATGCGTGCTGAAGTCGAAAAAACTTATACAGAATTAGACAATTTGAAAGCCGAAAACACAAAATTAGTTGAAAAGAATACCTCGTTGACAGAGGCAAATTCTAAACTATTTATGCAAATTGGTGTCGAAAAATCGGGCGGAGAAAAACCAAAACATGAGGCACCAATGGATTTAAGGAAATTAGGGATTTAATAAAAGAGGTGATTTAGATGTCAAAAACAACAGGAAAAGACGTAACTAAAACGTTACAAAATGACTTAGGTATGGACCATGAACCTACAGGTCAAGAAGTCGCGAGTGCAATGTATGCAATGAGTTCAAGTAACTTTAAAAGTACAATTGGAGACCCAAACGAAACAAGTTCTTTAGAGTTTATGAACGGTTTATTAGAATATCCGGATACTTTAGGTGTTGAGTTTATGAATTTAGCAACTCGTATTGGTAAAGTGATTGCACACCGAAATATTTTAACAAACAAGTTAGCGCCTTTCAAAATGGAGAATATGCCACTTGGTTATACTATGGAAGAGTATTTCGTTGAGTGCGCCAAAGAGCACGCTTACGACCAAGCGGACGCTGAAAACACTCTGTTTAAGAGAAGTTTACCGGATATTAAAACAGCTTTTTACATAGTAAATAGAAAGTCATATTATCCAGCAACTATTACTGATGATGATTTACGTAAATATTTCGTTACATGGGATGGTGTAAACAGTTTGATTGCTCGTATTGTTGACTCTATGTATAATGGTGATAATAAAGACGATTATAATTACATGAAATCCGCTTTAGTCACTCATTATGAAAATGGACATATGAAGATCGTAAATACGAATGCTGTAACAGATACGGAAACTGCTAAAGAATTAGCTCGTAAAATTACAGAATACGTATCATACTTAACTGAACCAACAAATGAATATAACGCTATGGCAGTTACTAAACAAAATGAATATGATGATATCTATGTTATTTTGAATGGTAAAACAAATAGTTACTTAAACATTGATTGGTTAGCTCAAACATTCCAATTAGAGTTTGCTCAATTCAAAACACATGTATTAGTATTACCGACTTTACCAAGCACGGCGCAAGGTACTATTGAAGCTATCGTGTGTGACTCAGAAATTTATCGTGTATTTGACCAAAAGTATAGTGTAGGCGTTGCTTATAACGCTAAGGGCTTATATTGGAATTATTTTCTACACCACTGGGAAGGAATCGCGACAAGTCGATTCGCAAACGCAATTGCGTTCGTATCCGGAAATGTTGAGGAAAAAGTTACAGCTATCTACTCAAATCCACAAGTTGTTGAAGTTCGTAAAGGTGCGACTATTACCGTACCATTTACAGTTCAAACAAGTGGTTTAAATGCTAAGTATAGTTTGACTGCTACATCTAGTGTAGAGGATAAAGTTAAAGCTACAATCGAAAGTGATTTAAAACACGTTAAGATTGAAGGTTTAGACGCTATTGACGCGGAAGGTTTAGCAACTGTAACAATTAAAGATACAGTTTCAGAAGTAACTTGTGATATTAAGGTTGTATATAACGTATAGTTATGTTATAATATCGGTGTCATGAGTAGGACATGACACCCCTCCTTTCTATTATTTAGGCAAATTGCAAGCTAGAAAAAGAGTTATTAATTTAACTCTTTTTCTTTTATTTTTAATTGTTTTGTATTAGTATGTATTTGAAGGTGGTGAGATCATGTTAAGAAAAACTAAAAAGAAACAATCAGCAAGTCAAACAATTAAAGAACAGTTTGAGCAAAACAAAGAGATCAAAATAGATATTGATAATTTTTTGCCTAAGTTTGACGAGGTAAAGTTAAGCGGTAAAAATTTAGCTCAAAACTATGTGAGTGAATTTAATACGGGTATGAATATTTACCAATGTTTAAATTACTTACAAGGTTATATTGGTTGGCTGGTTAAGGCTGTTAACGATGTTGTTAAAAAATGGAATAAAAATATTGAGGAAATGATTAAATATTGTATTGAGCTGTCTAAAAGTGAATTCGATAAGCACTGGGCTGAGTTAAAACCTCAAGTTATTGAGTTGACGAAACAAACAACGATCGAGCAATTCAATGAGAAATGGGAAGAATTAAAACCTCAAGTTATTGAATTGACGAAACAAACAACAATCAATCAATTCAATGAGTCATGGGAAGAATTAAAGCCTCAAGTGATTGAGTTGACGAAACAAACAACAATCAATCAATTCAATCAGTCATGGGAAGAATTAAAACCGGAGTTAACGCAATATGTAAATAATACGATCAATCAATATATTGATAATCAAGATTCTAAAATTGGTAAAATGTACGATGATTTATCAATCTTGTTAACGAACTTGAAAAACAGTGGCGCTTGGACACAAACGGGTGCTACGATTTTCGATGGTCATATGACAGATGGTAGAAACATCGCAACCGGTAATATTAATATCTTTGGTGGAAGTGTTGACGGTGGTTCATACATTCGTACAAATAGCGGAAGTACTGAAAACGATTTGGCTGGTGGTGTATAATGGCATGGCAATATTTTTATGGTGCATATGACAACACCGGACCCTATGCGAATGTTGTTTTAGGTGGCTCACCGGACAATACAGGACCGTTTGGAGCACCATTAGCAACGGCGCACGCGTCCGGATATGGTAAAGGTATTAACTTCTCAGATAATGGAAATTATGGCGTAACGTTTATTTTAGATTTAGTCGGTTATGCTATAACAGACGCTCAGCAGTATGTGGCGGATGGGTATTATGTTGGTGATACTTCTACACCGTATAACTATTTTATTATTGTATCCAAGTCAACAGACAACCAGGCTTCATGGACAGAATTATTAAGAGAAAAAATATTTACACATACCGGACAAATGCCATTAAATTATCGTCAAGGTTGGGATGGCACGGCTCGTGCGAGTCAATGGAGTAAATTTATTCAATTATCAAATGATACAACACATGTTAAAATTGAATTACAAGGTGAGGATGTTACTTTTCCACACTCTAATATTTACAGCATTCAACAGGTTATTCCCGACTTTAGGCCTTGGGGTATCCGTAAAAGTGGAGTATTAAAATCCTTAAATAAAGATAGTGGATTTTTAAAGATACGAAAATCAAACTCATGGAAGGACATAGCAAAATATAGTTATGATAAAGTAGGAAAAGAAAACCAAGGTACGAGCCGAATTCGTAAAAATGGAAAATGGTTAGGACAAGGAAAAATAGGAAATTAGAAAATAGTTGAACATTCAACTATTTTTTTATATTATAGAAAATGAAAGAGGTGATTAATATGAAAATTATTCTAGTGGCATTGGTATTTAATGGTTTGGATTTAGTAACAGGTATCGTTGGAGCTTTACGAGAATGTGAACAAATCAAGTCAAACAAATTGAGGGACGGACTTTTTAAAAAGGTTGGCTTTATCTTTTGTTACACTTTAGGTATTGCTATTAACTATGCGGAAACTTATTTAACTTTGCCGTTTGGAGTTGATTTAGTACCGGTGATTTGTACATATGCGATTATTACAGAGGTGGTTAGTATTATCGAAAACATTTCTAAAATCAATAGTGACATCCTACCGGATAAACTAAAAGAACTAATCGGATATAAAGAAGGTGAATAGTATGGATTTTGATAAAATAAAACAAAATATTTTAAATTCAAGTGAAACATCTACGAGCGAAAGCGAAAGTATTTCAAGTTCAGAACTGCATGAAGAATTTGAGATCAATAACTTTTTACCGGAGTTCGAGCCTTTAAAGTTAAGTGGTAAGAATTTAGCTCAGCAATATGTGAGCGCATTTAATACGGGTATGAATGTTTACCAATGTTTAAACTATTTACAGGGTTACGTTTATACACTCGTAACGGCTATGAATGAAACGATTGAGGCATGGAATACAGTAGTTCCTTTATTAGAACAAGCAACCAAGGAATGGACAGATGAGGAATTTGACTATAAATGGTCAATTCTAAAACCACAAGTTATTGAGCTTGTCACAAATTTAACAATTGAAACATTCAATAAGGCATGGGAAGAATTAAAGCCGGTTGTTATTAAATTGGCACAGGACACAACAGACGCCGAATTTAAAAAACAGTGGGATATTTTAAAACCACAAGTTATTACACTGGTGGAAGAAACAACAACGAATAAATTTAATGAGGAATGGGAAAAATTAAGACCTACGATCATCCAATTATCAACAGATACAACAATTGAACAATTTAATAAATCATGGGAAGAGTTAAAACCGAAAGTTATTGAATTATCACAAACTACAACAAGTAATAAATTTGATGAAAAATGGGAAGAGTTACGACCTCAAGTGATTGAATTAGCGCAAACTACAACAAGTAATAAATTTAATGAAAAATGGGAAGAATTACAACCAACATTGACAGAAACAGTTAATAATTTAGCTAAAACACAAACAACAACAACATTCAATGAGAAATGGGAAGAGTTAAAACCTCAAGTTATTGAGTTAGCACAAACAACAACAAACACTAAGTTTGATGAAAAATGGACCGAACTACAACCAACATTAACAGAAACGGTTACTAATTTAGTTAACGCAAATTTAGAAACATTTAAAAGTACATTGTGGCAGGAAGTTACAAAAAATAATGATTTTCCTTTCTTATTACCCGAAAATTTTGGGGCTGTAGGTAATGGTGTTACGAATGATAGTTCAGCTTTTACAGAATGTTTTGCCAAGGCAAACGCAAATCATAAATATATTTTATTAAGCAATAAAACATATTTAATTGATAATACTTTAACGAATATCAGTAACACGAATATAATAGGTATTAATGCTACGATTATATTAGGTAACAACACGTTTACAAAACAAATAAATAATTGTGTGTTTAGTAATATCACATTTAGTCGTGCTGTAATAAGTAATTTACCACTAACTGAAAACTTTTTTTCATCTCAATTTAAGTGTTGTAATTTTGTTGATATTAAACATTTATTCAATAATATTTCACCTATAAGTAACACGCTAGAACATTTATTATTAGATGAATGTAATTTACAAAATACACAACTTATTAATGTCACTAATCAATTTAATGGTGTGGTTTATAGTATTAATAAAACATTATTTTATTATGATGAAGACTATAAACAAAGAACTAAAATTATTGATGGATATATTGGTGGTAAGTTTATATTTAATAATTGCACTTTCTCAAAATTTGAACCGAATGGAACAATTGAATTATTCGGTTCGCTTGATAATTTTGAATTTAATAATTGTTATATTCATACTTATGATAATGCAAACACCTTTATTCTACCGAATATAATGAGTGTGGAGAAACAACAAATAACATTTAATAATTGTGATATCTCAAACAATAATAAATATTTAGTTAATGTGTATAGCACAAATAACACGGTACTTCCAACTGTTAATATTAAATATTCAATATTAAAAGTGAATGCAATTTTTAATGCAAAAAATGAATGCAGTTTATGGCTTGAAAACAATCAAATCGACACTAAGCCTATTATTAATGTTGGAGTGGGTAAAGTTAATATCGTTGAAATCCAACAAAAGTATAGTGATACAAGCGAAAACATTTTCCCTTGGACAACAGAGCCTACACCAACCGTTGAAAATAATGTTTCACTTAATAAAATAGGAACAGATCAATATTATGTTTTAACAGAAAGCAAAGATAAAAATATTAAAAAATTAGATTATTATTTTACATATAATTTTGATTATTTACCAACTGCTCCTTATTATACCAACAACATTATTGTTAGGAATTTAGACTTAGAAGGTTATACAGTTAAGAGATCATTTTTAAGTGATAACACATGTAAATTAAAAAACAAAAGTACAGGTGAATTAATAGATTATGTTTATTTGATTCTAGATGATAATGTAACAGTCACAACCTCAAAAGATGACCCACAATTTATATATACTACAATAGCGATGAAATATTTGCCATATTTCGCTAAGCTTAAAACAGATACGCCTGCTGCAGGGCATTTGTATGTTGACGCATGTATTTCAATTATTTTAGAAAAAACTAGCTCATAAGCTAGTTTTATTTTATTATATAAATGAGGTGGTAAATATGAATAAAAAAGAATGTGAATTATCAAGTATATATAAGATGAAAAAGCCGGAAGATATTCCCTATAGCTTACCGGAATGTTTAAGTGTTTATTTCTACATCGAGTTTTACATGCAAGCCATGCATATACTAAAGGATGTGGATTATGAAAGATATAATATCTGTAAAGATAAGTTAAGAGAATTAGTAGAAATAGAGGAGGAATTAAACTTATGAAACCAGGTCAAAAGTTAGTGCATGATGATCATGAGGTTTGCCTTTTTCCTATGGAAACCATGAATATTACACAATGGTCAAGTCCCACAGCCGAGTCACACTGCTGTGGACATCCTTTTGATAATGCGATTAATGGACAGGTCCGTGTACCCGTGTATGCTCCATTTAGTTGTCATTTATGCTATAGCGATAACCAAGGTAATACGCGCGCCTATAGTTCAGACAATCCCGTATGGACACCAAACGGATTAAGCTATGTCACTGTAAGCTTTACTCATGACCCAAACCCACCAGCAGCAACACAATATAAACAAGGTGATCTAATTTATCATACGGGTACGGCTGGAATGGCTACCGGTGACCACTGTCATATCGACCAAACTTTTACACAAAACGCTGGATTAGTTTATTATGGTGTTACATGTAGATATGGAAATCAATGCTACGCTTTAAGTGGTTCAGAGTTACCGAATAATGTTTTTTATGTAAATGATACAAATATCGTGAATGGTTACGGTCAAGCGTGGAAAACATTTGAGGGTGGTCAACCTCCAACACCGGAACCATCCTATAAATACACTAAACATTATTTCATGTTAGACGGTCTAGGAATTGATTTTGGATTTTATAAAACAAAAGAAGAGATCAAACCCGAACCGCCAACACCAACAAGTAAATGGTTTATTCCTGGTGATATTAATAGCACGCGCCCACTTACAGAAGATGAATCTAAACAAAATTGGGTTGCTTTTTGGCAATTTTTCAAGGCTAAAGGTTGGACCGCAAATGCGGTTGCTGGTATATTAGGAAACTCTTATTTTGAAAGTACTGTAAACCCGAACCGGTGGGAGGGTGATGTACCCTTTGCACAACCGGTAGCAAGTCGTGGATATGGTTTAGTGCAGTGGACACCGTGGACGAAAATAATTGACTGGCTAAAAGAAAAAGGATATTACCCGGATGTATCAAAGTTTGGAGTCGGTGAATGCGAACGAATTCAATGGGAAATGGAAAACAACCAGCAATGGATAGCCACGACAACCTATCCCGAAAGTTTCGCGAGCTTTTCAAAATCGACTGCTGACCCGTACACACTAGCGATTGAATTTTTAGCAAATTATGAAAGACCAGCCGAACCGAACCAACCACAAAGAGGAACTAAGGCACGTGAAATTTATGATTATATCAAAGACAAATAAAATAGTTGAACATTCAACTATTTTTTAATAAGATAAAATAAAAGGAGATGATTAAGATGAGTATAGGAGTTGTAAACAGTCAATTTACACCGCAATCAAAAATTTATTTATTGAAGGGTTTAGAAATTGACGCAATGAATAACACTTTTTGGGGTGCATTCGATACCCCCGAAAAACAATTTAATTTCTTTATTACTAACTACGATCATATTGTTTTTGAAAATTACACGTATCAAAGAAAAGATGGAACGGTAGTCGTACCAGGTGTTTATGATGATCTACGTTTATACAATTATTTGATTTATCAAAATGGAAATACAGGAAATAAAGCAAAATGGATTTACTGCTTTATCACAAGTTTAGGATACTTAAATGACAACGCAACAAGTATTAGTTTTGAAACAGATGTAATACAAACATGGCGTTTTGAAATTGAAAGTAATTTTATGGAGTCATACATCGCATACGAGCATAGACCACAATTTTATACACAAGATAATCAATATTACCCATGTATTAATACACAACCCGAAAATTTAGAGATTGGAACGGATTTGATTAGTGAAAACAACATTAGATTAGACCCAAACCAAGATAGAAGTTATGCGATTATTGGTATGACTTGTACAATGGACGGAAAAGACACATACACACATGGAACGCTAGGGAGTCCATCACAAATTAATTATTATATTTTTCCTTTTTCACGAATTACAGGCGGTGATATAAAAACATTGAAAATAGGCTCAACATCCGGAGCGGTTGTGACTATTAATGGTTTAAGTGAAATTATGAACGCAATACGATCAGATGATAAATTAGTTGGTAAATGTGTTTCTATTGTTGTAACGAATTCAATTCCCGGTTTAGTGGTAGAAGATAACCAAATTATTATAAAAAGAGATTGCTTTGAGGGTAAAATAGAAGGTGACTATCAAATACTAACTTATAAGCCCTATGTTATGTCAAGTATGTATGACTCTAGTTCAGACCAGTTCGCAAAATCACGATTTATAGACGCTATGAGTTATTTAGGTATTGGAGCAAGTGACAACACTAAAATGCTATGGTATCCTTACAGTTATTTTGTGTTAAGCGATAGCAATGGAACAACAAAATTATTTAAAAATGAGTTATGGGAAAATATACATAAAATGCAATTCGCTTTTGTAGGTTCACCAAATTCATCTAAAATGAATGTTGTACCAATTAATTATAAAGTGAAAAAAAATTCTATTGGTAATAATATCATGTTAAACTTAGATAACTCTTTTGAGTCTCAATATGAATCAAGTTTACCTATTATTAGTGATACAACCGCTTTAATGCTACAATCCTCACGTAACTCTATGAACGTTGGGTTATCCAATATTAGGCGCTCAAATGAAACAAATTCAGCTATAGCAAGCGCAACCGGTAATGCACTAAGCGCTCAAACAAGCTTACAGAATAATTTAAATTTAAGTGTAACCGCACGAAATGCTAATCTAGCTAGTAACTTGAACGATTTACACAATAAATCGAACATGATAAACGCTAGTATAAGTGCTATAGGCGGTTTAAGCGGTGGTATTGCCAGCGCGTTAACCGGTAATATTGGAGGTGCTGTTGGTAGCTTAGTTGGAGCTGGTTTAGGCATTGGACAAACAGCCATGCAAAACCAAATCAATACAAAACAAACTAATATGCAAAACGCAAATGCACTTGCGAATGCAAATGCACAGGCTAGTGCTAATAGTCAATCTACCGCAATTGGTAACCAATTAAGACAGTTAACAACACAGTACCAAAATCAAACAAACATCCAAAATGCTATGGATAGTTACAATGCACGTATTCACGATGCACAGGCAACTGCTGATAGTATTGTAACCGGTTCAAATGATTTACTACGACAAACGGCTTTAGATTTGAATACATTAATATTGTTTGCATATAAACCAACTGAAGAATATCGAAATAAATTAAATCAAATATGGAACATGCGCGGATATGCTACAAATGCAATTGACTATCCGAATTTACATTCTAAATCAGCATGGAATTATATACAGACCGTAAAATGTAATATTAAAGGAACGAATATCGACCCAAGCGACCTAGAAAAAATTAAACGCGTATTTGATAATGGTATTACACTATGGCATGATAAAGATGTAGGAAATTATGACCGTAAAAACACTGAAAGATACCAACATGAAAATATTGATAAATTCGGTAACTACTTAAATAGAAAAGTGCATTAAATGGAAAAAGGTTGACGGTTCAACCTTTTTTATTTAACATATAATTAAAAGGAGATGATTAAAAATGGATTTATTGAATGATACGAGTTCGTTCACAGATTATTGTAGAAATGCGGTTGATGTTGCTACTATGAATAACGGAGAGGCTGACTTTATTTATTACACATACTTACAAATGTTAAGTTTAAATATGTTTAAATATAAAGGTTTACCCGAATCCATTAACACATTCTATTTAGAATATGTTTTACAAACACGTGGTTACATTGGCTTTTATGATGATGAAAGATTAGGATTAATATGTAGTGAAATCACATTAGGCGGTAAGCTTAACCACTACCAAATGCCAACCGAATACCATACAGTATCAACAAGCCCACTTATTAAAAAGAATTTATCAAGTAATGAATGTGTGGTTATGAAAAACAGTCCTTTATATGTTGGTATCTTCCCATACTTAAACTTTTTCGCTAAAAAACTAGCTTTAACAAGTCGCACAATGGACCAAAATTTGACAATGCAATGGACACCATACATCATTACAGGTGATAAACGTATGTTACAACAATTCAAAGTGTTTATGAAAAAGATTTTACAAGGTGTTCAAACGATCTTCACTTCAAAAGGATTCAGAACAGAAGACGTTAACGTATTACAGACAAATGCACCTTTTATTGCGGATGAATTGCACGGCATGAAACAAGCGATTTTGCGTGAGTGTATGACTCTATTAGGCATTGAAAACGCAAACATGGATAAAAAAGAAAGATTAGTTGCGGATGAGGTCAACGCCAACAATCAACAGGTTATTGCGTCTCGTAATATTTGGCTTAGTGAGCGTAAAAAAGCGATTGAAGAATTGAATAATAAATTTAATTTAAACGCTAGTGTAGAGTTTGCACCATATGAGGACTTTGAGGACATCTTAAAATTGATTGAATTAGACGGTGATACAAGTCTTTCAGATTTTAAAGATGATCTAACTATTAAAGAGGGTGATTAATATGTTTAAAAAATTAAAAGTACCTAATTATTTGTTGACTTTACAAAGTCCGGTCCTTGCGGAAAACACTGAAACAATATGCGGCGTATGCCATAACCTAGCATTTACAGAATTAATTGACGCTCAATATGAATTAAGTGATATGGAAGTTTTAGAGATCGCACGAAAAAAGATTTTCGATTTTAATTATCCTTTCTATGATGATGTTGAAAAAAGAAAAGCTTTTGAAACCGGAATTTTAAAGCACTTTTGGTTTGATGAAATCGGACAAGAAACCTATGCATATTGGAAATTTGAGCTCCAACACTGGTTTGAAGTCAATATGGATAGATATTATACATTATTTAAAACTATTCCTTTTCAAGATCAAGACGACCCAACCGCAAACACGAACTATACAGAAACTTATACACGTGATAGTCAAGGGAATACTCAAGCAAGTGGAGAAGATACGAGTATCGCTTTACAATCTGTAACTCCGGAAGGACGTGTGGACATTGAAACAAACGACTATGTTAATAACATCGCTAAAACAATTACCAAACCAAAAAGCGCGAACGATACGACAGGTCATGAAGAGTACAACTTTAAGCGTAAAGGTAATATCGGTATCCAAACACTAGCGGAAGTATTACAAGGCTCAAGACGTGCGGTTATTACAATCGAAAACGAGTTATACGCGGAATTACAAGAATATGGATTATTTTTTAATATATTCTAGGAGGTAGCAAATATGAATATTAATGTAAATAAATATTATGATTATAGAAGAAAAGTACTAGGTACATATGTAGATCGTGATGGTGCTTACGGTTCACAATGTTGGGATTTATATTTTGACTGGTGCGAAAAGAACGGATTTAAGGGTGCTAATTGTACATCTAGCGGATATGTTAAAGATATTTGGCTAAACCGACAAACAAATGGAATGATATACAATTGCGTTGAAATTACAGAACTACAACCAGGTGCAATTGTTGTATTTAAAGAAGTGCCAAATATTACTCCATGGTCACATGTCGCCATTTTCGATAGTGATATAAACGGTGTATACGGTCGCTTTTTAGGTGCAAACCAAGGCGATAAGAACGGTTTAGTGAATATTGTTTCACTACCATATTCAGCTACATTCGATACGGCTTTCATGCCTAAAGCTATGATTTTAAGCAATGAAAAAAGTGAAAAGGTATTAAATGAAATTCCAAGTGATTTTATTAAGGAATATGGTACTTTCTACCCAAATTGCACAATTAAAATCAGAGAAGCACCAAGCCAAAAAGGTAATGACACAGGTTTATATTATACAAATGGTATGAGTGTACGATATGATGGTTATGTTAAGCGTGATGGCTATGTATGGATTAGTTGGATTGGTGGTAGTGGTAAACGTCGCTGGATGGCTGGCGGTGAATTAAATTCAAAAGGTATTAATTACTTACGTTATGGAGTGTTCAAATGACAAAGTCAATTGATTGGTACAGCCCAACTAATATAAAGTCATATAACAAATTTCTAAATTTCATCATTGGCGGTCGTGGGATTGGTAAAACATATGGATTCAAAAAAGACTGTATCAGTCGATATAAGAAAAAAGGAAAACAATTTCTTTATTTAAGACGGTACAAAACGGACCTAAAGAAAATCAAAACATTTTTAAATGATCAGTTTGAAAACTTCAAAGATGATGAATTTAAAATTACAGGTGGTAGTAATTTTACCACCTTTTATATAAACGGTTGTGAAATGGGTTACGCAACATCTTTAACAGCATTTGCAAGCTTAAAATCAACGAGTTATGTAGATATCGATACAATTATTGTAGACGAATTTATACCCGAAAAAGCCGGATTCAATGCATATATTCCGAATGAAGTTGAAATATTATTAAATATCATTGACTCTATATTTAGACAGAGAGAAGGACACGTATATTTATTAGCAAATAACGCGAGTATCGTTAACCCTTATTTTAGTTATTTTGGTATTACACCCGACCCCAACAAAGAATTTAATACCTTTAAAGGTAGTGAATCTGTAGAACAAATAGTCGTACAAATTTGTCATAATGAGTATAAAAAAGGTAATAAAGAAAAATCAAAATTCCATAAATTAATATCGGGAACGACGTACGGAGAGTATAACGCTGGTAACTTTGCTTATGATACAAACGACTTTATTAAGAAAAAAACACCGGAATGCGATTATTTATGTACATTATATTTTGAAGGTATTTATTATGGTGCATGGGTTGATATGAATACAGGATATATTTACATTAACCAACAGATAAATAAAGAATACGGTTATTGTTATAATATAGGAAGTACCAGCCGTGAAAATATGATGATCGCTAAGTTATGGCGTAAAGACCAACGTTTAAACGTGTTAATACGATCATATCGTGATGGGTGTGTATTTTACAACAACCAAGAAACAAAACGACTATTAAGCTATATATTAAGTAAATATTAAAATAAAAAGAGTGCCATTAATGCACTCTTTAAGTTTAATATTTTAAATCATATTTACCGACAGTATATAAATAATATTCATGTTTATCACCGTACTTTTTATAATACTTATTATATACATCTTGAACAATTTTATAGTCTGTAGAATGTACCACAATTAAATTATCAAATGTAAAATAAAATTCAAAACTTATAGGCGTATCTACCAATAACATTATTCAACCTCCTTGTTAATTTGTTTTGTAAAATAAGCCACAATCTCAAATGCAAACATTTTGTTGCGATCTTCTGTATCACAATAAGCTTGCATTTTCATATAATCTAAAACAGCATGTTCTACATCGTTCACTTTAATATCTTCTAATATTGTGCTATGCCTATTAAAAGGATGATACAAATTCAAATCAATATTACAAGTATCATTATCATTATATAAAATTTCATATTTGGCAACCTTTACATCATTATAAAGTAAAAATGTGACTTTACCGAAACAGTTCTCCATAACTACCACCTACCAATTCTCACTATACATAGATACAAATGTATTATTAATATATTCATGTCTTCTAACACTAACTAGTAATAAATAATATTGCCTATAACTAATCAGCCCTTGATTATAATAGGAATGAATAAGATTTTCACGCTCGATGTCACTTGTGACGCCGAGCGTTCTATTTAATTCAGAACATAAACGGTTAAGACTAGTATAATTACTCATACACTATCCCTTCTTTACAATTCTACAAACTTCTTTAAGCTTGTAACTAATCATTTCATTCAATTCAACATAAGATTGATAATCGATATCTTTATCGTTGTAAATATCCTCAGTTGTATTAATACAATCACTAATATAATCAGATAAAATTTTTAATACGTTAGATAACTCATGCCAACCACTAACTCGCTCTAAAACACCATCATAAGAATTTTGAATATACTCCTTATATTTTTCTTTTACCATACT
>OIYR01000602.1_pt1 | contig 19725 bp, 24 predicted proteins | sample 1588221 | NCBI WGS metagenome assembly OIYR01 (sample SAMN03283292) | human gut metagenome | biome: human-associated habitat; material: feces | host: Homo sapiens | place: Peru | collected 2012 | reverse complement strand
GATTAAATACTTAGATGAGTTTGGTAGCTTGTCATGAAAAAGAAAATAAGAAATCGTTTAATTCTAGCATTCGGTTTACTTATTACTTTATTTATTTTAATCACATTAATCAAAGGCATTGTTGGCTTATTCCACTCTGACAATAAGACCTCAAGCAATGAAAAAATCACAGAAGAAGTCAAAGGAAGCGAGACATTACGAAAAGCAGGCATGTCTGAAGAAGATATCAAAGAAATGACTTCTTTGCCAAACTATCACAGTAACAGAGCTAAGCGCTATGCCAAATGGAAGGCGGATTCTGTAAAAGAAATTGTTATGCAGGTAAATTGTGACATGGACCTAAAACCATATTCAAAGACAACCATTGTCGATGATGATTCGGATATGACTTTATTAGTAAACAAGTTCTATGCACTACCCGAAGGTTATCAACCAAGTGATTTAGTCCCACTTGAAGATTATGCGTGCGTACAAGGCGAAGATTATTCTTGTCAGACAGTCGAACAAATTGAAATGCGCAAAGAAGCATATGATGCCTATGTGAAATTTTGTAAGGCTGCCGCAAAAAATGATATCAACATTCGTGCAATTGCCGGATACAGAACCTATGAATACCAAAAAGGCTTATGGGATTATTATGCTTCTGTCAACGGGGAAGATTATGCGGACAAATATTATGCTCGTCCTGGACAAAGCGAACACAACTCGGGACTTGCGGTAGATATCACTTTCAATGGATATAACTTTAATGAAATTGAAAATTATGATGGATATGACTGGATTCTAAAAAACATGCACAAGTATGGATTTATTCTTAGATACCCAGAAGATAAAACAGACGTAACTCAATATGGATATGAATCTTGGCACATTCGTTATGTAGGTAAAGAAGCTGCTACAAAGATTTATAAGAACAATTGGACTTTGGAGGAATATCATGGCTCAAAATAAAAGAAGAAGACGCAGAAGAATGCGTAAAAGAACCAGAAACAGGCTTATTTTAGCAGGTGGTATTCTTGTCGTACTATTTATTCTATACTTATTCATTCATTTTATTGTTGGTTTATTTTCAAGTCCAGAGCCAGAAAAGAACACAGGCACAAAACAAGAAACAAAAACAAGTGAAACAACAGTTGTTTCCTTTATGGGTGTTGGAGATAACCTAATACATGAAACAGTATACAATGATGCACTACAAGATGATGGAACTTACGATTTTTCAAAGATGTACACAAACTTTAAAAAAGATGCGAAAGAATCAGATATTGCGTTTATTAACCAAGAAACTGTATTAGGTGGAGAATCTCTAGGCTTATCTGGATATCCTACATTTAATTCACCTACAGAAATTGCCAAGAATTTGGAAAAGGCAGGTTTCAATCTGGCCAACCTAGCTACAAACCACTGTCTAGATAGAGGTGAACAGGGCATCGCCAATGAATTAGAAGCCTTCAGTAATACAAATATTGTGACAGATGGTGTTTATACTTCGCAAGAAGCCTTCAATGCCATTCCCACATTCAAGAAAAAAGGAATTACTTTTAGTTTCTTAGCTTACACATATGGTACAAACGGTATTGCCCCTGATTATGATTATAATGTTTCTTATTTAGATGATGATCAAATCAAGTCAGATGTACAGAAAGCGAAAGAAATAAGTGATGTGGTCATTGTTTCTGCACACTGGGGTGATGAAAATACATTTGAACCAAATGATCTACAAAAACACTATGCCCAATTATTTGCGGACTGCGGTGTCGACGTTGTTATTGGAACCCATCCTCATACAATTCAGCCAGTAAAATGGATCAAAGGAAATTCGGGAAACAAGATGTTGTGTGTATATTCTCTAGGAAACTTTATTGGTGGAATGTTGACAACAGACAATGCGATAGGTGGCGAAATCAAATTTGATTTTGTGAAGAAGAATGACAAAATCACAATTGAAAATGTTAAATGGATTCCAACTGTGATTCATTTCGAAGGAAATCAAGACAATATTATCGAAGTTCGATATAACTATAAAGCTTACAAATTATCTCAATATTCAGATAAACTTGCCAAAAAACATGTATTAAATGGATATGATGGCAATGTCGTAAACATCAAATATATCACAAACAAGACAAAAGAAGTCATTGATGAAAAGTATCTAAAATAGGCGCTGATTGAATTCAGCGCCTTTTAACTATAATATTCATCTAAAGTTAAGTTGTTCTCATATAAGTATGTTGCCAAATCCACGCCAACATAACGCAAATGCCAACTTTCTGGTGCAATCTTCGTTTTATCCTCTTTACCATCTGGATAACGCAAAATAAAGCCATACGTATGCATATTTTCTAACAACCAATTGTAGTGGGGATTATATCGAACAACATCTAAATCACTACAATCATTATCCATACGAATATCCACCGCTAATCCTGACTGATGCTCACTAAATCCTGGTCTTGTCCAATAACGATCCGCATATTCTTCGCCATAACTTGCAGCTCCATTATTAAACAAATCTGTTTGGTATGCATAAGAACGATATGCTGAACAAGCATTCAAAACAAATCCTTCATTGGATGCGACTTCAATCAACTTTCCAAATGCCTCTGCCGCCTCTTTTCGCATGCGCACATTCTCATTTTCACCACTTGAAGGTACCTGAACTAAATCACTTGGTTCATAATCTTCTGGTAATCCTGAATACTTATTCACAAGTATATAAATGGAATCCAAATCTGAAACTGTTACTGTATTCTCATATGGATTTCCACTTTGATCTACCTTCTCTACTTCCGGTAATACGGATGTTTCTTCTTGTATTACAGGTTGTTTCTTAATAGGAACTAAATCATGATCCACCAACCTTATATCCAATGTATAAATTAGTATAAAGCCATTCAGAATTAATGATACCAAAATATAAATGACTGTTTTCATCTTCATACCGGTATAAACAAGACTTTATTATATCCACCACAAATCATGCCTAATGTAGCACTTTCTGCATTGGATAAATCATACTCCTTAATCATGACTTCTTTACATTCTTTGGCATCTAGAATAGCCTGGTACTCTACTTTTCCTCCACCAATCGTATCAATAACTCCATTTTCATGCACTAACATCATACTACCCACACCTCTTGGTGCTGAACCCTTTTTATCAATGATAATACATAAAGTCCCAGGAACATTGGATTCTAGTAATTCTTTAGAAACACTTGAACTAAACTTTGCGTTTTTTATTTCAATAAGTTCAGCTAAAATACTAATCGATATCTCAGCAGGTGTCTGTGCCTTAATATCTAATCCGATTGGAGCATGCACATTGGATACTTCTTCCTTAGAATATCCTTCTTCAATCAACGCATCAAATGTCTTCTTTACTTTTCCTTTACTTCCAATCATACCCAAATATAAATGAGGCTTATGAATTGTCTTTTCTAGACAAAGACGATCATCTTTATGGCCTCTTGTCACAATTACATAACAAGTATTTTCTTCATCCGGTAATACGGAATCCATTTGATCATAATTCATACAATGAATTTCATCGGCCGTAGGAAAATGTTCTACATTCGCAAATTCTTTACGATTGTCAATCACAATCGTATACAACTCTAATATATTAGCCATTTTAGCTAAGTATTGACTGACATGTCCACAACCTAAAATCACAAGCTTAGGCTGCATATTAAGCCATTCTTTTTGAAGGATATCTACATCTATATTTTCTTCTAATAAAGACTTTAAACATCGCGTATACAAATCCATATCCCCATTCACATGAATCTTTACAGGCTTATCTAGTTTCTTTAAATAAACACGAATTAAATCCTGTATGATTCTAGGTGTTACAAGTTCATTTGGATCTAAATTTGTAAGCTCATAACGATGTACCACTTCTTTTACCGGCTTATTTAATCCATTTAAATTTGAAATCAACACAACCTCATCTGAATCTGAATCAATAACAGGTTCATTGACATTAGGAAACTTCAAAGGCAAATGCTTAGAACCATCTGCCTCAATCAGTATCACATCCACCACTAGTTTTAATCGATTTAACAAATCTTCATCTAACGCTCCAATTTTAAATTCATCACAACGATTTCCCACATGACAATATCCATATATTTCAATTCTATGCATAATTTCATCATAACTAGGATCTACCAATGTACCTTCTTCAATCAACATATGCGTAGTTGTACACATTAAAACGGATTTATTCAAAGAAACATATTTATCTTTTAACTTGTGGATATACGTTGTCTTTCCACCCGAACCAATTACACTAATAATCATTTGAAATCTCCTGAATTGCACGTATCACACAATCAATATCTTCTATTGTATTTTGAAACGATACAGATAAACGCACAATTCCCTGTTCTTCTGTTTTTAAATGTTTATGCATTAATGGAGCACAATGCGCTCCACAACGCGTCACAATACCATGCTTATAATTCAACAAATCACTCACATAAGCACTATCTTTGCCTGGTATATTCAAAGCCACAATAGGTGTAGAATTTTCTAAAGATGAATAAAATTCTACATACCCCATTAAGCCTTTATAGAGTTTTTCCAACAAGAAGTGTTCCTTTTCCATAATCTCTACTTGATTTTCTGAAACATACTTTACCCCTGCATTTAAAGCCGCAATTCCTACAAGATTCTGTGTTCCCGCCTCTAAATGTTCTGGATACGCCTCTGGCATTTGTGGATTAAAAGAATCTATGCCCGTTCCACCAGAAATCAATGGTTTTACTTCAATGCCTTTTACACAAAATCCACCAATACCACCAATGCCTAATAAACCTTTATGGCCACTAAAACATAAAACATCTATATTTTCCATAGACACTGGAATATGCCCTGCACTTTGAGCCGCATCCACCATAAATAGAATGCCACATTCTTTACAATACTTTCCAATTAAATCCACATCAAAGATTTTACCTGTTACATTCGAACTGTGTGTCATAACAACCATTCGAGTATTCTTTTGAATATGGTTTTTAATATCCTCTAAATAAGGTGAACAAATCGTTAAAGATATAACGCCTTTTTCTTCTAGTTCACATAAAGGACGAAGCACACTATTGTGCTCCGCATACGTAGTGATCACATGATCATTTTCTTTTAAGATTCCTTTGATACAAGTATTTAAACTTTCTGTATTTCCACCATTTAAAATAACACGATGAAAATCAGACAAGCCAAAAAACTGAGCAATATTTCTTCTTGCCGCAAAAATCAAACGAGAAGAATCCATATTCGAACTGCGATTCGCATTGCCTGCCACCTCTAATGCATCCATAACCGCTTGTTTGACTACATCTAATTTTGGAAAACTTGTCGCAGCCTGATCAAGATAAACCATGCAGTATCGCCTCCAAAACACCTCCGGCAATGCAACGTGCCTTGTCAGAAATCGTAAAACAATTCTGATATTCATCCTCTCTTGGATCGATGTCAGCCATTTTAAATCCAGATGTTACATTGTACCCATCCTGAATCAACCCTCTAAGTAAGCCTGACATACTCGCATACACTGGTGTCTTATCGATATACGCAATAATTTCTCCCATTTCCACTATATCCGTAATCTTTTTAACATTGTGACAAACACCTGCACAAGGAGAATGAATCACTCTTTCTTTAGAATATCCCTTAATATTTCCAGGAACACCCGTATTTGGCAAGGCACAACCCTCATAAATCAGTCTTCCTAGATTATGCCCACGCATAGTTTCTATAACCACATGCACATCTTTTCCTGCACAAAAACCAGGACCTAAACCAATTGTGATAGGTGCCATATCCATTGTCGTACCCAAATTTTTCTTGGCAAGAATCGCATCCACCAAGGCAATATGTTCTATTTTAGAAATCATTTCCCCATTTGGATCTACCATCATTGCGACTTGATTTTTAGCCATCACCGCTTTAGCTTCTTCTATCGTTGAAACTAAAACACACGTCATATCCTCAACCGTAAATTTTCCTTCATACACAGCCTGACAAAAGGCAACATTTCTTCGTATTGCGCTTGGCTTTTCAACTTCTAGCACCAATACTTGAAATCCACTTTTTACAAGTTTATATATTGTCCCTGTCGCTATGTCTCCTCCACCACGCACAATAACACATTTATTCATAAGCTTTATGGCTTGATAATTTTATCAGCCTTCTCCATTCTCTCTACAATATCATACATATTTGTGACTGAACCCACCTGAAGTTCTTCTTTTAAATGGAAGAAATCCAAACAAGTTCCACAACTAACAATTTCAACTCCATTATCTGCTAAATATTTCAAATCTTCTAGAGTTTCATTCTTTGTCGTTGTGATTTTAACACCCTCATTATAGAAAATCATTTCATCTGGCAATACATCTTGTTTTGTCAAAGAGAAAATAAATGATTTCATTAAAATCGCACCTAAATCCGGATCTGAACCCATCACATTACTTGCGCACACAACAACCATTTTAGGCTTAGCCAAGCTGCAGTCCGCATATGTGTATTCCACTTCAAAATCTGCTTCTTCATCACCCTTTGAAATTTCAACAATATAATCCTTACCCTCTTTTTTAGAATTTACCATATAATTTTTTACTTTCGCAAACTTCGTTAAGTTTTCAACCGCAATTTCATTATCCACAATTGTGGATACTACATTTTCCTCTTTTAAAGCTTCCTTTGTCTTTACGACTGGAAGTGGACACTCCAATCCTCTACAATCTAAAGTTTTCATATCTTCCTACCTCTTACATATACATTATATTCATTTTTCTCAATGACTTCACCCACAACATACAATTCAAGATTATTTTCCATAAAATCCTTCTGTATATCTGCTAAATCATCCTTAGACACACTTGCCAATAAGCCACCACTCGTTTGTGGGTCAAACAAGATTTCTTCTGTAAAAAAATCACAATCGAAACGAATCTTACCCTCTACACTATTGCGATTGGTCTGGGCAGCCCCACTTAAATAAAACTCTTCTACATACTTTCTACAGTCATCAAAATATGGAATCGAATCCTTGTAAATTATGGCACTATTTGTCTCATCTAACATCTCATTTAAGTGAACCAACAAGCCAAAACCCGTTACATCCGTTAGAGCATGCACATCATATTTTTTTAAAATATCACATGCATATTTATTTAATGTCGTCATACTTTTAAAGACTTTTTCCTGCATTTCTTTAGAACAATCATCCATACGTAGCGCATTCAAAGTCAAACCAACACCTAAAGGCTTCGTCAAAATCAAGACATCCCCACATTGCGTGCCATTATTTTTCTTTACGTCTTTTGGGTCTACTAAACCCGTCACACTCAAACCATATTTAATGGAATCATCACGAATGGAATGCCCTCCAGCTAGTGCACACTCAGCTTCAACCAGCTTAGAATTTCCTCCTTCAATGATCTTACCCAAAATATTCAAATCCTCATTATCTGGAAAACACACAATATTTAAAGCCGTTTTAGGCGTACCATTCATCGCATAAATATCACTGAGTGCATTTGTTGCCGCAATCTGACCATACAAATATGGATCTTCTACCATGGGTGGAAAGAAATCCAAAGTAGATACAAAGGCATGATTTTCATCAATTTGATAGACAGCTGCATCATCTCTTGAATCAAATCCAACTAAGACATTTTCATCTTTAAATGAATCAATTTTTTCTAAAATATGACTCAATTTTTTTGCGCCTAATTTAGCACTACATCCACCACTCTTACAATATATTTTTTCGTTCATCAAAAATTCACCCTTACTATATCCTCATACAAAATGTCTTGTTCTTTTAAAAATGCTTTCCACTTTTCCTCATCTAGATCCTTCGACATAAAACACATGCCACAGCCTGCCTTAACACAACTTGGAACAGGTATCATACGCCCATTTTTTGTCTTAGACTCCAAATCTAGAACATCTTGAATACTTTTAAAAGTAATAATCAATACTTCCTCTTTACTCATTTTCAAATACTTCCTTAAATACTTGTTTTGAATACGTTTCTATTTTTTCTTGAAACAATTTATATTTACGAACCAATTCTTTTCCCTCTAAAGTTAATTGAGAGCCCCCACCAAAACTTCCACCACTTGTCGTATGAACAAGTTCATAACCTAAATCTTCTTGCGCTCTTTTTATGATTTTCCAAGCCTTTGAATTTGACATTCCCATTTCTTTATAGGCCTTTGATAAGGAACCATACTTATCGCATAATTCCAACAGTTCTACAACGCCCTTGCCAAAATCCGGTTCATTATTACCAATTTGAATCTTTAGTTTATATCTCATTTTCCAAATCCACAATTTGGATATGTGCACACCTTACATCCTAAGCACAATCCACCTTCACCTAAATCACATAGCTCTTCATATGTCACTACATCTTTGGCAAGTAAACGAGGAAGCACTAAATCAAATACCGTTCTTTTGGCATACATCACACAGCCTGGAAGACCCACAATTGGAACTTCTCCTTTATAGGAAAGTAAAAACATAGCACCAGGAAGAACCGGAGAACCATAACTAATAATATTGGCACCTGTATTCTTGATTGCTAGTGGTGTTTTATCATCTGGATCCACACTCATTCCACCTGTACAAAGTACAATGTCTACCCCTTGTTTTAAAGCTTCATTGATTTTTTCTGTCACCATTTTATCGTCATCATCACAAATCGCATGATACACCATTTCACAGCCAAACTCAGCCAATTTAGTTTGAATAACTGGTGTAAATGTATCTTGAATTCTTCCTTTATACACTTCACTTCCTGTTGTGATCACAGCTGCTTTCTTTAATACAAACGGCTTGATTTCAAGAATACTAGATGTGATGAGTGATCTAGCTTTATCCATCTTTTCCTTTTCAATCACCAAAGGAATAATACGCATACCCGCAAGTTTATCCCCCGGATTTACTACTGTATTTGAGTGTCTTGTCGCGATCATCATCTGTCCAAATGAATTTACTGTAAACAAAGCCTTACGATCTACTTTAAACAAACCATGAATCTCACTTTTTAATTCGATTTTTCCTTCTTTGATCTCACCATACGACATATAATCATTTTTACACATATCGAGTAAAACCATAGCTGCATCATTTTCATGCATCATACTCTCGTCGTTTTCCCAAACGTATAAATGTTCTTTCCCCACTGATAATAATAAAGGAATATCTTCTTCTGTCACGATATGACCCTTACGAAAAAGGGCATCTTTTGTGACACCCTTAATGATCTGTGTTATATCATGACAAAGTACATGCCCTACGGCATCCTCAGTCTTGATTAATTTCATCTTACTCTCCTTTTTTAAATCCGTATTTCTTGAATACTTTTAAAGCTTTATCGCTCTTTAAAAATTGAATCAATGAATCCGCTTCCTCTTTATGTTTTGTGCTCGATACACGACCCACTGGATAGAGTACTGGTGTAGCTAATAATGAATTATCGCACTCTGCCACTACTTCTACTTTATCACTACTTGCAGCATCTGTCGCATAAACCAAACCAATTTCTGCATTTTGTGTTTCAACCTGAGACAATACTTCCGTTACATTTCCAGCTAAACTCAAACGATCTTGGATAGAATCCCATACACCTAAATTTGTCAAAGCTTCCTTTGCGTAGCTTCCCGCTGGAACTACTTCTGGATCTCCAATCGCAATGATTGAAGCATCACTAATATTGTCAAAACCAGTGACTGATGTATTACTGTCTTTTCCTTTGATCAACACCAATTTATTCTCTAATACATTTGAGATTGAATCCGCATCCACTAAATCTTCATCTTTTAATGTGTTCATCTGTGTTGTAGCCGCACTAAAAAAGACATCAGCATCCAATCCTTTTTCAATTTGAAGCTGTAATTTTCCACTACTATCATATACACCCTCGATTGTTACATTTGAATATTCCTTTTCAAACATAGGAATCAATTCATCTTCAAATGCGTTTTCCAAACTTGCCGCAGCTGCAATTGTAAGTTTTACTTGTTCTTCCTTCTTTTCTTCTGGTTTATTTGAACTACACCCAAATAAACTTGTGGCCATAACCCCTGCCAATAAAATACTTAAACCTTTTTTCATACTATTTCTCCTTCTTTAATTTTATATTTTAGATCACACAAATAATTCACTTCCTCTTTATTGTGTGATACAAAAATAACCGGTTTTGAAATTTGAAGCTCACTTTTAAGTTCCCTTAATAAATCTTCCTTTAAATCTTCATCTAAAGCACTAAATGGTTCATCCAATAAAAGAACATCTGGCTCATAAGCCATCAAACGAGCCAATGCCACCCTTTGTCTTTGTCCACCTGATAATTGTTTGGGATATCTTGAAGCAAGTTCACAAATTCTAAATTGTTGCATCACTTTTTGAACCACGATATCCACATCTTTTACTTTTCTAGCCCTTAATCCCACACTAATATTTTCATATACATTCATATTGGGGAATAGAGCATAACTTTGAAACATATAGCCCACATTTCGCTTTTGAATGGGCACATTAATTTTCTTTTCTGAATCAAATAAAACACGATCATTCAAAACAATTCTTCCTTTATCCGGCGTTTCAATTCCAGCAATACATTTTAATGTCATACTTTTGCCAGAGCCTGAAGCTCCCATAAGTCCTAGAATATTGTCATTCACTTGAAAAGAAACATCTAAATCAAATTCTGCAAGCTTCTTATATATTTGTACTTCCAACATTTAGAAACTCCTTTTCTTTCGCACATATAGTTGATATAGATTCAACAAAAGCACGGCTGTAAAACAAATACCAATGATAACCCACACATAAAAGGCGGCTGATTCCATATCCCCACTCATCACTTCACTATATACAGCTACAGGTAATGTTCTTGTCTTTCCAATGATGTTTCCTGCAAGCATGGCGGTTGCACCAAACTCACCTAAGCCACGTGCAAACGCAAGGACACCACCACTAATAATTCCTGGTAAAGCATTGGGAATTAATACTTTCAAGAAGATGTTCCATTCGCTCATTCCTAAAGTTCTTGCGGCATACACTAAATCTGTGTCCACTTGTTCAAAAGCACCCCTGGCATTTCGATACATGAGTGGAAATGAAATGACCACAGCTGCGATCACCGTCGCACTAAAGCTAAATGCGATGCGAATGCCGAATACATTCATAAAGAACTTACCAACGGGTTGATTCACGCCAAAGATCATCAACAAGAAAAAGCCAGCTACTGTAGGTGGTAAAACCATAGGTAACGTAAAGATTCCATCAAAGATTATTTTTAATGCCTCACTCTTTCTTGAATAGATCCACCATGCGGCCAGTAATCCTAAAATAAACGTAATTACAATTGTGATACTTGCCGTTTTTAAAGATATCCAGATTGGAGTTAAATCTAAATTACTTCCTTGCGCACTCACTCGCTTCACCCTTCATAATTTCTAAGCCATGTTTTAACGGGCCTAAAATAATATCTAGACTTTCCTTAACTGCCTTAGGACTTCCTGGCAAGTTAATAATCAAAGTCTGATTTCTTAATACACTTGCGCCACGAGACAACATGGCCTTATTTGTATATTTCATCGATTCATAGCGCAATGCTTCACTAATACCTGGAACATTTCTTGTCATGACTTTCATTGTGGCTTCTGGCGTCACATCACGAACACTAAGTCCAGTACCTCCGGTTGTAAGAATCAAATCATTTTGGCAACGATCACTTAAATTGATCAATTGCGAAACAATTTCATTCTCATCATCCGCAATCACTGTCACACTTGTCACATTGTATCCTTGTTCCGTCATGATTTTTTCAATCAGCGGACCACTCTTGTCCACTCTTTGCCCAACACTTGCCTTATCACTTAATGTCAATACGGCTACACGCATTCGAGTATCTTTATTTTCAATAACTTCCACTTTATCTCCTACACAAATATGTCCACCATGTAAAACACGCGTAAATACACCAAGATGCGGCATAATACATTGACCGACTTGATGATAAATTGCACAATGAGAATGACAGCTTTTACCTATTTGCGTCAGTTCTAGTAATACATCCCCAATCTTAAACTGTGTTCCTACTGGATAATTTGTGAATTCAATACCTGATACAAGTAAGTTTTCTCCGAAAGCACCATCTTCTACATCAGCTCCTTTAGCCTTAAATTCTTCACGCTTTTCATACGATAATAAAGAAACTTGGCGATGCCACTTACCTGCATGCGCATCATTTTCTAGTCCATGATTTTCAATAATTTCAATATCTTGAACCGGATGTTTTTCCGTTCCCTTTTGTTCACTGATACAAATTGCCTTAATTATTCCTTCCATACAAAATCTCCACTCTTTCCACCTGATTTAGAAACCAAATGTACATTCTTAATTTCCATATCTTTACTTACAGCTTTACACATGTCATAAATTGTCAGAAGGCAAATATTTACACCTGTCAAAGCTTCCATTTCTACACCCGTTTTTCCATTACACTTCACGGTGCAATAGGCATAGATCAAACAATTCGCTTTATCCATTTCAAAATCAATATTTACCTTATTGATCATTAAAGGATGACATAAAGGAATCAATTCACTCGTCTTTTTTACGCCCATGATTCCGGCGATACGAGCTACACCTAATACATCTCCTTTTTTCATGTCACTCTGCTCAATTTTATGTAGAATTTCTTCATTTACCAATATACTTCCAACAGCGCAAGCACTTCTTGAAGTAATATCCTTTTCGCTTACATCGACCATACGTGCATTTCCATGTTCATCAAAATGTGTTAATTCCATTTTACCCTCCAATTTCATTCATCACCGTCGACGAATGTTCTTCTTCAAAATGATGTTCTTTAGGCTTTTTGAAGATCCAAAAAGCCATCGTTTTCTCAAGCTCTTCCAAATTATTTAGATAAGGTTTTAAATCCACTCCATCACTATGGAATAAACATAATTTCAATCGTCCTACACTACTTAAGCGTATGCGATTGCAGTCTTGACAAAACTTATTATGTAACGCTTCAATAAAGCCAATGTAACCTTCATAATCACCAATCGTATAATAATGAGCTGGTCCATTTCCTAACTTTTCATCACACGTATTTAATGTGTAATTCTTTTGTACATATTCAATCAGTTCATTCATTTTTGTGTTTCGATCACTATATTTTAGTGGCATCAATTCAATGAATCGTAGCGCAATCTTTTTATCTTTGATGAGTTGTAACATTGATTCAAATCGAGAAAATGAAAATAGATTGTCCACAACACAATTCACTTTAACCGGAACACCAATTTTATAGGCATATTCTAAATTCAACAAAACCTTCTTCAAATCATTCTTCTTACAAATCTTTAAATATTCAGATTCATCGAGTGTATCAATTGAAAAATTAATACAGTCAAGTCCAATCTTTTTGAGTTCATCTAAATCTGTAAAAGAAAATAAACTTCCATTCGTTGTTAGTGTTACTTGTTCAACACCAATTAAATCTTTCAAACTACGAATAAATTCAATATAGCCTTTACGAAGTGTGGGCTCTCCACCCGTAATTTTAAATCGAGTAATTCCCAAAGATACAGCACATCTACAAATATCTAAGAGTTGTTCATACGTCAATATATCTGAATGACAAAGATGTTTTGAAATGTCTGGCTTGCAGTAGTAACAAGCATAGTTACATCTGTCAGTTAATGAGATTCGCATATAATTTATATTTCGACCAAATGAATCTTGCATAAAATCCTTTCCGTTATTCTCAAGTGAGAATAACCAACTGATTCAAGTTTATCATTGAATTCACATTTTATCTACTTTAAAATGAAATTATGAAACGATGTACGTGGTGTAATCTAAACAATCCAAAATATATTGAATATCATGATTATGAATGGGGAAAACTGAATACAGATGAAAAATATCTATTTGAAATGTTGATACTTGAATCTTTTCAGGCAGGTCTTAGTTGGCAGTGTGTTCTAAATAAAAGAGAAGCTTTTAAAGAGGCTTATGAAGACTTTGACATTGATAAAGTGATTGAATTTGATGAAGAAAAAGTAGAACAATTAAGAAACAATCCTAATATCATTCGTAACAAATTAAAGATCAAAGCGAGTATTTCAAATGCGAAAATTTTTAAATCCATTCAAGAAGAGTATCAAACTTTTTATGATTACTTATGTACTTTTACCCATGGACAAATCATTTATGAAACAGAAAAAACAACGTCAGCTCTTTCAGATTCCATTTCAAATGATCTAAAAAAAAGAGGCATGAAGTTTGTAGGAAGTACCATTATATACTCCTATCTTCAAGCCATTGGTGTGATTTATTCACACGAAAAAGATTGTTTCTTATACAAAGACTAATCCCATGTTTTCCAAACATTTGGTTCATAGCCTACTGTCGCCAATTTGCCGTTACGCACGATTGGCGTTTTTAATATGTGCTGATTGAGATACACTTTATCTTCTTTATCTGACAAGTAATTCAACATCGTCAATAATTCTTTATCCTTAGCTTTTGGATTGATCATGGAATCAATGCCAACTTGTCTTAATACACTTTCAAATTCCTTCTTACTCATTTCTTTTTCATCTAAATTGATAAACTGAAACTTAATATTTCTTTCTTTAAAATAGCGTTGTGCTTTCTTTGTATCAAAACACTTATTTTTCCCAAAAATTTGTATATTCATCGCATTAACCTCTCTACCCTTTTTTGTACTTCATCATATAAGGATTCCATGTCAAACCCTACATGAAAATGTCCATCTTCATACAAGATTTCACCATTGACCATGGTACATTTTACATTGGATTTAGATCCGCTGTATACAATATTTTTTGCGATATTATTCATTGGCTGCATATTCGGTTGATGTAGATCTAAAATAATTAAATCTGCCAACTTTCCAGCTTCTAATACCCCACAATTTAAATTTAAAGCTTTAGCTCCATTTACGGTTGCCATTTTCAACACTTCATAAGCATCAACTGCAGAAGCATCACAATTTTTATATTTAGCCAATCCCGTAACCAAAAACATCTCTCTAAACATATCTAGACAATTATTACTTGCCGCACCATCCGTTCCTAAACATACATTGATATTTCGTTGAAGCATCGATTGGATTGGAGCTATACCGCTGGCAAGTTTTAGATTGGACGCAGGATTTGTGATGATATTTAAATGTTTTTCTTGAAATAAATCTAAATCATGTTCACTCATGTGCACACAATGGAAGGCACCTCCACCATAGTCATATACGCCTAGATCACATAAGTATTCAACAGGACTAAGCCCCGTCTTTTCTTTACATGTGGATACTTCAAATTCTGTTTCACTTAAATGTGTATAAACAGGTGCTTTATATTTATGCGATAAAGCCGCTACTTGTTGAATCTTTTCTTTTGAGTTTGTGTATTCATGACTAAAGCCAAGAATATAAGAAATCAAACTATTTTCTTGATTATATTCATTAAAACAACGTTCTACATCTTCTACGGATAGACAAAAATCATTAACTGCACCACATAATACCGTTCTATAATTCATATCTAGACTTGCCTTAACAATAGCTTCTGGATTTAAATACATATCAAAATTCGAAGTGATTCCACTTGTTAGATATTCTAATATCGCAAGTTTAGAAAAATAATAAATATCATCTTGCGTTAATTTAGCTTCAATAGGGAATACTTTTTCATTTAGCCATTGCTGCAAAGGCATATCATCGGCCATTGATCTTAAAAAAGTCATTCCAGAATGAGTATGCGCATTAATAAATCCTGGCATAATTAGATTCTGGTGTACATCTATTTCTCGGTCAAAACAAAAAGTAGAAGCTTTCTCTTTTCCTACATATATAATCTTATTATCTTCTATCCAGACTTCCCCTGAAAAAACATCAAAATCCTTCATTGTCAGTATACGTGCATTATAAAATCGTGTGCGCATATGCATTCCTTCTTTCTGATTTAATCATCCCACAAATGGAATCAAAAAAAAAGAAATAACTTTTGATTATTTCTTCTTAAAAATCGATTTTATTAATTCGATAATCGCAACCACAAGCAGGAATATAAAGGACATCGCAAAATAGCCGACCAAACCTGCCAAAATATCGTTGAAGTCCATTTCGCCTGTATGCGAATACCATTGGCCTATTTCAATCGCAAATGTGATGACTACAAGTACAGTAAATACGTAGAACCAACTAATTAAAACAGTTAAGTTCTTTTTAGCCATCCACTTAAATAGTGGATAAATCACAAGAAGCATTCCGATACCCAACAAGCCAATAATCAAGAAGTGAAGTTGCTTATCAGATAATTGTGCTTCAAATGAGTCATTCATACTCAAGAAATAGGTATGTGTCTTATAGATGATGTCAATCAATAAGTCGACAATCTTTTTTAAAGTTGAAGTACTATCTGTCATGCGAGCATTATACATGATATCGTTCGATATTTCAAATTCCGAAAAATTATACTATTATTGTATTAAGGAGAATTTTTTATTATGAAATACGATTTTACAACTCTTTTAAATCGAAAAGGACACGATGCCCTTGCCCTTGATGTTCTACCTATTAAAGATGTAGAGGTAGACCCAAACTTTTCTACAATCCCTATGTGGGTTGCAGATATGAACTATCCTGTTTTTGAAAATATTCAAAACCAAATGATTGAAAGAATCAACGAGCCTCACTTTGGATATTTTGAAATGCCAGAAGATTACTATAAAGCCATTCAATTCTGGCAAAAAGAAACACACGGCATAGATGTGGAAAAAGAGGCTATCGGATATGAAAATGGTGTTCTTGGTATTTTATCCAGTGCACTTGAGGCTTTTAGTGCTAGTGGCGAACCCATTTTAGTGCAGTCACCATGTTATATTGGGTTTATTCACACATTGAATAATTTAGGAAGAAAAATTATTGATAGCCCGTTAAAGAAAGAAGATAACTGGGCTATGGATTATGAAGATATTGAAAAGAAGATCATCAAACATAATATCCATTTTGCGATTTTCTGTTCCCCACACAATCCAACGGGAAGAGTATGGAAAAAAGAAGAAATCCAGAAATTTATGGATATCTGTAAAAAACATGATGTTTTAGTCTTTAGCGATGAAATCTGGTCCGATCTAGTACGCAAAGAAAACACACATATTCCTACGCAATCCATAAGTGAAGATGCCAAGAAAAGAACGATTGCGGCCTATGCCCCTAGTAAAACATTCAATCTTGCAGGTTTAGTTGGCTCTTATCATATTGTATATGATAAATATCTTCGTGATCGATTAAATAAACAAGCCTCTTTATCTCACTACAATTCACCTAACATATTAAGTGTTCATGCTCTTATGGGTGCTTATTGTAAAGAGGGATTGGATTGGGTCAATGAATTAAATGAAGTCATTTCGAATAATATAGATTATGCACTTGATTTTATCCACAACAATTTCAAAGGTATTGAAGTCATTAAGCCAGAAGGAACGTATATGTTGTATCTAGATTGCACAAAGTATTTAGATACACATGACATCACGATGGATGAACTTTTAAAGAAAGGGGTTCACTATGGTGTATGTTGGCAAGATGGCCGTCCATTTATGAATCCAAATACGATTCGAATGAATTTAGCTTTACCAACAATTTTAGTAGAAGAAGCATTTTCTCGCTTAAAGAAATTTGTTTTTTAATGAAAGAAAGAGGAATCTGATTATGAAAAGTACGACAAAAAAATTAGTATCAGGTGCTCTATGCATTGCGATAGGCGTATTACTTCCAATGTCCTTTCACGTGATTCCAAATGGAGGTAGTGTATTTTTACCAATGCACATTCCTGTATTGATTTGTGGATTATTTTGTGGAGCTCCCTATGGTTTGGCGTGCGGAATTATTACACCATTTCTTTCAAGTATGACAACAGGAATGCCTCCAGCTATGATTTTGCCCCAAATGATGATTGAACTAGCTGTATATGGTTTAGTTACTGGTTTGTGTGAAAAACACATCAATTTCAAAAACGAAATGCCCAAATTATACATAAGTTTAATTATTGCGATGCTTGCAGGAAGAATTGTGAATGGCTTAATCAACACGTTTGTACTAAGTACACAAGGCTATACACTATCTGTATTTATGACGGCAAGCTTTATCACTTGCCTTCCTGGAATCATCATTCAATTGATCATTGTTCCAATTTTAGTTCGTATACTAAATAAAACAGTAGCCTAGGCTACTGTTTTATTTCATTTCAATCAACTCGTATTCTCGATTTCCCAAACCAATCTTTTGAGCATGTTATAAACAAGATTTCCATTCGGATTCTGGTGTTGAATTTGTGAAGTGGTCATGATGATCACAGAAGTTTGGATCATGTAGATGTTTATCTAATTGGGATCCTGGCATTGGTTTTGCCTTCATACATAAATCTACACAGGCTTGATCTAGGGCAAGTGGATCAAAAGATGCCAACATTCCAATATTTGGTAAAATTGGTAAATCATTTTCGGCATGACAATCACAGTTTGGTGAAACATCCACAATCAAAGAAATATGGAAGTTAGGACGTCCATCCACAACGGCTTTTGTGTATTCGGCCATACGCTTATTCAACAATTCATTCGCATTATAGTTATTGAAGGAGATCGCATCAAAATTACATGCCCCTAAACAACGTCCACATCCAACACAATTCATTTCATTGATATGCATCTTATGTGTTGTTTCATCATATTCCAATCCATTATTCGCACATTCTTTAAAGCATTGTTTACAACCACGACATAGCTTTTCATCAACATGTGGAGTACCTGAACAATGCTGTTCTTTTTTACCTGCACGCGAACCACATCCCATACCTATATTTTTAATGGTTCCACCAAAGCCTGTTGATTCATGACCTTTAAAGTGTGTCAAAGAAATAAAGACATCGGCATCCATAATTGCACGACCTATTTTAGCTGTTTGACAATATTCTCCACCAGCGACTGGCACTTCAATATCGTCCGTTCCTTTTAGTCCATCTCCTATCAAAATTGGACATCCTACAGTAAGTGGAGTAAATCCATTTTGCCAAGCACACTCCAAATGTTCCAAAGCATTTTTTCTTGATCCTGGATACATTGTATTACAATCGGTCAAGAATGGTTTTCCCCCTAATTCTTTTACCACATCTACAATGGCACGTGCATAATTTGGGTGTAAATATGCAATGTTTCCTAATTCTCCAAAATGCATTTTGATTGCGACAAACTTTCCATCTAGATCCAAATTGGCAATTCCTGCTTTCTTAGCCAACAATTGCAGTTTTGTAGGTAGACCCTCACCTAATTTACGGGTATGAAAATCCGTATAGTATACTTTAGATTTTTCCATCGAATATCACCTCAATTTTATTTTACATTTCCACAAAAAATGATACAATGCAAAAAATGAAAAAAGGAAGTGTGATTATGAAAGAATTATCAAAAAGAACTAAGACATTTACGGATTCTGTAATTCGAAGAATGACAAGAATCGCAAATGAATATGGTGCGATCAATCTATCGCAGGGATTTCCTGATTTTGATCCACCAAAAGAAATATTGAATCGACTAGAACAAGTTGCCCATGAAGATTCTGACTACTCCTCACCGCAAGCAGTGAGGGTTCTTAACTGACAACATT
>OIYR01000600.1_pt1 | contig 19740 bp, 16 predicted proteins | sample 1588221 | NCBI WGS metagenome assembly OIYR01 (sample SAMN03283292) | human gut metagenome | biome: human-associated habitat; material: feces | host: Homo sapiens | place: Peru | collected 2012 | reverse complement strand
AATAAATTATTCTAATCTATATAAAACTATAGCTTTAATAAAAGTAAAATTAAATTTGTTTTATTTTTAAAATAAGTTTTTAAGTTGTTTGTCATGCTTATCCGTCCTTTTTTAATTTTTTATTCTTTTTTGTTTATCGTTTCGGGAAATTTAAATATCGTATATCCGCCAATATTTGTAAGCTCAATCGCGTTATTATCATATAAATATTGCATTTCTCTATCGCTTCTCTCTTTGCCAAAATTAATCGACATTAAATTATCTCTTATCGAATATATTATTTCAGGTTCTTCGGAAATTTTTATTTCATAGTCGGAAAAATAAATTGAAAATATGTCTTCAAATTGATTGTTTTGTATTCCGCTAAAATTATTATCTATTTTTATTTTTTCTCCTGTGGAATCTTTTTCTATAAACTCTGCAACTAAATTTAAATTATAATAATTTCTTGGCTCTTCAAATAATTTATAATATCTTGTTAGCTCTCCAACCATAGATAAAATGTTTAATGCAAGAATCGATATATATATATATATATATGAAGAAACTCTTATATTATTATTTTTGATTTGCAATTTATTTTGCATTTTCTTTTTCATTTGATAGAAAAATAAAATTATCGGAATAAACGAAATTGAAAATGCCGAATTCAAATAATGAAAAGTCCCGGGTTTTGAGCGAAATATTATAAAAGATAAAATAGTTGTCGGCATAAATAAAAATAAAATAAAAATCATTTCCTTAAAAGTATTTTCAATATTATCTTTCAAATTTTGCTTTTTTATTAAAAATATAAAACTTCTTACAAAAGCGAAAGCGGAAAATATAACAGTTATAAAAAGAAAAATTAAACCGTAAATATAAATCGGCTTTTTTAACCAAAAATATAAAGTCGAATATATTCTCGTCCCAAAAAATACCGACATTTCATTTGTTGGAAAAATAACTAACGCGTATACTTGAGGAAAAGGCAATTTATTTAAATTTTCTCTGATATTCAAAGCCAAATGCAAATTATTAAATCCGTTTTGAATTTCTGAAATCAAATAAGGCAAATATAATAAAAAAGAAATAAAAACGCTTAAAAAGAAATATAGCAAATATTTTTTAGTATTATTAAATCTTATTATTAAATAAATTATCAAAGTCGGAATCATAGAAAAGAAAACCGTAAAATGTCCTTGCGACATTATCGCTAGAGTCGGAAAAATTAAAGAAGCCGAAATTTTTTTAACTTTTTGATTTTCATTATTTATATATTCAAATAAAAACATAAAAAAGAAAAAACTAAAAAGCAAAGTTATATTTGGATTCCAAAAATTTGTAAGCGCCATTATAATATAAGGATTGCATAATAATAAAGCCGTAATTATAGAAGTTAAAAATAGTCCGAATTTTTTATAAAACCATATTAAAAATATAGATAAAATAAATAAACTAAAAATTAAATTAATAAATCTTGCATTTGATAAATTTTCTCCTCCTAATTTATAAAATAAAGTATAAAAAATATAATATATTCCGCCAGGAACTCTCGGAATCGTTAATTCTTCATTAATTACTTGACTAGCGATAAATCTCGCTCCCGTTGTCGGCAATTTTCCGCTTTCAAGCCATTTTTTCATGTCGTAAAAATGTTGAACTTGGTCTATAAGTATAGCTCTTTTATTAAAAGCATAATTTTGAATATAAATTGAACAAATTATAGAAAAAATTATTAATGCTATTGATATTATATTTAAATGTTTATTCATTTTAGTTTAAGCTTTAACTTATTTTTGATAATTTAATTCATGAGCATAAGCCATTTTAAACATAGAAACTTCGTCAAATTGTTTTGCTATAAATTGTATTCCAATCGGCATATTGTTTTTATCTACTCCGCAAGGAACGCTCATAGCGGGAAGCCCGACTAAATTTATATTTGAAGTATAACTATCCGCCAAAAAACTTAAAGCGCTGTCGGTTTTATCTCTTGAGCCTAAAAGTCCCGCCGTTACGGGAGAGGATGGAGATATTATTATATCGACTTTCTTAAAAGCGTTGTCAAAATCTATTTGCATAAGTTTTCTAACTTTTAAAGCATGTTGATAATGAGTATAAAAAAATCTTTTTCCTGTTATTAAAGTGCCGAATAATATTCTCGCTCTCGTTTCAAATGCAAGTCCAACGCTTCTTGAAGTGTAATAGTATTCGTCCAAATTAAAATCGCCTTTAGGATGATAGCCGTATCTTATTCCGTCATATCTTCCCATATTGCTTGCAACTTCAACCGCCATAACCGCTGTATAAACTCTTGAACCGTATTTTGCATTTGGCAAAGATATATCTATAACTTCAGCTCCTTTAGATTTTAAATTTTCTATAGCTTTCATTATATTCTCTCTAACATCGGCATTGATTAAATCTGTTTCATAATATTCTTTTACCAAACCTATTTTCATTCCTTTAATATTTCCGTCCAAAAAAGAAGGATAATCATAAACGGGAATATTTAGAGTTGTAGATTCTTTTGCATCAAATCCCGCTATAATTTTTGTCATTAAAGCCGCATCTTTCACATCTTTAGTCAAAGGTCCCACTTGGTCTAAACTGCTTGCCATAGCTATGCATCCTAATCTTGGCACTCTTCCGTAAGTCGGTTTTACTCCCACGATTCCGCAAAATGAAGCGGGCTGTCTTATTGAGCCTCCCGTATCGCTTCCAAGCGCTCCAAAAGAAAAATTCGCGGCAACTGCAGAAGCCGAACCGCCCGAAGAACCGCCAGGAACATATTTTCTATTTCTTGGATTTCTCGTTATTCCGTAATTTGAGGTTTCTGTAGTGCCACCCATAGCGAATTCGTCCATATTTGTTCTGCCTAATATTATGGCTCCGTTGTCTATCAATCTTTGAACTGTCGGCGCTGTGTAAGGCGCTTTATAACCTTCAAGCATTTTTGATGCAGCCGTCATTGTATGATTTTTATAACATAAATTATCTTTTATGCATAAAGGAACGCCCAAAAGAGGCAAATCTTCTCCTTTGTCTATTCTTTCTTGAGATTTTTTAGCTTGCTCTAAAGCGTCTTCTTTAAAAATTTCTAAATAAGCGTTAATTTTATCTTCTCTTTTATCGTCTTCTTCTATTTTTTGTATAATCGAAGAAGTCAAATCAACGGCGTTTACTTCTTTATTTTTTAATTTTTCTCTGATTTGTATTATAGTTAATTCGCTTAAATCCATAATGAAACCTCTATTTAAAACATAATTTTATTTTATAATTTCTGATTTTTATTAAAACAATTATATAATAAATAAAGATTTTTTGCAAAATAAAAGGAGACTGCATAAAACAATCTCCTTAAAATATTTTATTATTAAATATTATTGAGAATATTCTTCTTCCTCTTCAGTTTTATTAATTTCAATATTAGATTGTATTCCTACGGGAATATCGGCTACATCAAAATAATTTTCGTAAGTTCTATTTTGAAATCTATAATATAAAGGCGTAATTCTAAAATTATCCACATAAGAAGCTAAAAAGTTAATTTTCCTTCCGTTATAGCTTGCATAATAAACCGATAAAGAAGTATTAGCCGCTTTATTTCCATAATTTCCATAATTCATAGAAGCGAAATTATCAAGAGTTATAATTCTCTTATTATGAAATCCGCCAAATTTTGATTGAAAACCTTCTGAAGTTCTCTGAAATAATCCGCTTGACATTATATAACCTGGATGAGCGTATTGATTTTGAGGATTTCTATTTTTATATTCTTCAACTTTATAATCGCCTTCATAACGAGAGCTAACTGCAAATAATTTGTCGTTATGGAAAAAGAATTTATAAGACCATTTTGTTTCAGCTCCCACAGGACTTGCATCTTCGCTTATATTGTCAGAATTAACGACTATGCATTTAAATTCGTCTTCGGTTTGATAACTAAAATATAAAAGATTTGAATCTCTTTTAAATAAGTCGGAAACCTCGTTAGTGGTAAACTTTATATTTACCCATTTTACAGTTTGCGGATTATACCATACCAAATCTGGGTCTGGACTCGTAGACACATAAAAACTTCCGCTTACAACCTCGCCTTCAGAAGAAGCAAAATTAGATTCTACAAGTATTTGATTTACTTCGTCTGGCGATATTCCATAAGGAATTAAATTGTTAAACATATAAGGAATCGCCTCATAACCGTAAACTGAAATTGCAGTTAATAAAAATAACATTAGTAATTTTTTCATTTTAATTGTTCTCCATTTTTTCTTTAAGATTTTTATTATTATATTATACAATATTAAAAAATTAAATCAAATTAATTATGTTTACTTAATAAAAAATTTTCATAGCTTCCTATTTTAGAAAAATATATTTTATAATTTTCATTGTTTATTTTTTCAATTTTGACGCTATCTATACCGATTATTTCCAATTTTTTATAAGTCAATAATTCTCTTTCTTTTAATTGCAAAACATCTTTTAAAAGCCAATTTGCCAAAGCTATATTAGGATTAGTCATTAAAGCTTTTCCGTTATCTTGACATATTTTAGCTTTTAATTTAATTCCCGAAGGAATTTCTAAATTAAATATTTTATCTCTTTCTGGGAAAAATCCGATTTTTAATTTTCTAATTTCCGCTGGAATAGGAATATAAACTTCTCCATATTTACGAACTCGTCCGCCAGCATTCCATTGATTTAAACCGCTTTTTTCTGGTACATATTTTTTATTTTCATTTTCATTTTTATTTTTATCATAAGAATATAAAGGCAATATTACAAAATCTTTGGTTTCGGTTATTTCAAATTTATTATATTCGTTAAATATTTTTAATATCAAATCAAGCGGATTATCTATTATTTGTATATCTATAGTTTTATGGTTTTGAGGAATTATAAATTTTTTGAATAATGTAGACTTGGCATAATTATAGGAATATTCGTTTATATTATCTTTAAATTTTACGCTCGCATTATCTTTGGATATAATATTAATTTTATCTATGTTTACTAAATCGTAATTCGTATTGAAAATTACTAAAGCCGATTTTTTTCTCACTATGCAATGATAATAAGATTTTTCTATTTTATATGTTCTATTAGAAAAATTTATTCTCTCGTTTCTTAATTCCGACAATTTGATTACAAATTTATCGACATTCAAATTTTTTAACTCCGAATTTTTTCTATCAAATTCGGCTATTTTTTCAGTTTTACTATTTGACGGACAAACAAAAGTTTTTATTCCAATTCCAATATTATTTATTTTAGCGTCATAAGCGGTGTCGGTTCTTGATAAATTTTCGGCATTGAAAGCCTTGCAAAATAAATTCTCCAATAGGAATAAACAGCCATTTAATAGAAAAAAAATAGAATGCGCTTTTTGCGGCGGTAGAGAATTTAAAATTGGAACTTTTGAATGCAGGGAAGTTATAAAGCTTGAAGAGGTTATAAATAAATTTGAGAGTATGATTAATTTTTAAAAGTAATTTTTACTATTGATTTTTATTAAATAATAGTTTTTAATATAATAAATTTAAACATAGGATGAAAAAATGGCTCATATTTCAAAAACTATATTAGAAGTTATGAATAACATAAAAGACCAAGAATATATATTTCCAGATATACAAAGGGGTTATGTATGGAAAACGGAACAAATAGAAAATTTATTTGACAGTTTATTAAGAGGATATCCCATAGGTTCTTTTTTATTTTGGAATGTGAAAGCAAATAAGATAAAAGAATATAACTTCTATAATTTTGTTAGGGATTATCATCCTAAACAAATTAATAGCAGTAAACTAACTCCTGCTGGAAATAAGGGGTTTATTGCTATATTAGACGGGCAGCAGAGATTAACTTCTTTATATATAGGTTTATACGGAAGCTATACGGAAAGAAAAAAAGGAGCTAAACATTCTAACCCAGACCCATTTGTAAAAAAATATTTATACTTAAATTTATTATATAATCCCAAAAATGAGGAATATAATATAAACAAATATGAGTTTGAGTTTTTATCTGATAAAGAATTCAACAATAAAATATTTGATAATAATAATCTATGGATAAAAGTTAACGAAATATTAGAAAAAGATGTGACACACTTTTTAATACATAATAAAAATATTAAAAATCTTGACGAAAATTTGCAAGAAAATGTTATATCAATAATAAATAATTTTCAAAGTAAAATAAAAAAAGAACCTATTATTAACTACTATGAAGAAAACGACCAAGATTTAGATAAAGTTCTTGATATATTCGTTAGAGTAAATAGCGGTGGAACTCAACTCAGTTATTCCGATTTATTAATGTCTACCGTTTCTGCTACTTGGGATGATAAAAATGCTAGAGAAGAAGTAGAGAATTTAGTATTAGAAATAAATAATTTAGATTTTAATATTAACAAAGATTTTATAATGAAATCGTCTTTAATGTTAACGGATATTGATATTAAATTTCAAATTAAAAATTTCACAAAAAACAATATGATAAAAATAGAAAAAGAATGGGATAATATAAAAAGATATTTACTATTAAGTTTTAAGATATTAAAAAATTTTGGATATACTAAAGAATATATAACTTCTTATAATTCAATATTGCCAATAGCTTATTATTTAAAATTAATAAACGCCGATGATAACTTTTTAAATAGTAAAAAAGATATATCTAAAAAAATCATTCAATGGTTTAGAATATCTTTAATTAGACAGGTATTTGGAGGAAGTAGCGATGGAACTTTAACTAAATATAGAGAAATAATAAAAAATAATTCTACCAATAATTTTCCTATTAAAGAAATAGAAAAAGAATTTAAAGGAAAAAGAGAAGATATTTCATTTGATAGAGGAGAAGTTATTGAACTTATTGATAACGCTAATTATTCCGATAGAAAGCAACTATTTTCAATTTTATCTTCGGCTATAAATATTCCTAATATAAATGAATTAATAACCATAGACCATTTATATCCTAAAAGTTTATTTAATGAAAATAATATATCTAAATGGGAACTTGATAAAAATGAAGTAGACAAATTGGTTAATAATATATCAAATTTGCAATTTTTAGGAATTACCGAAAATACTAAGAAATCCGCTGAAAATTTTGAAAATTGGCTTAATGAAAAAGTGAAAATAAATAAAGATTATAAAAGTTATGCATTAATTCCAGATATAGACTACAAACCAGAAAATTTTATTTTATTCTGCCAAAATAGGAAAAAATTAATGGTAGAAAGTCTATGTAAAAATTTAGGTATTAAATAATTAATTAAAAAATAAAATAGCCATACATTAATAAATTCTCCGATGAATAATTTTTATAAAGAAGAAACGCTTTTTATATAATGAAAATATAATTGATATTCTTTAGAGTTAGTATTGAAAATCATATATTTTCTCTAATCTTTCTTTTGCTATATTACAAAAATCTTCGTTTATTTCAAAACCTATATAATTTCTATTTAATAAAATGCAAGCTTCGGCAACCGTTCCGCTGCCCATAAAAGGGTCTAAAACTATATCGCCTTCTTTGGATGTAATTTCTATCAACGGTTTTATTAAAGATAAAGGAAATGACGCTTGATGAAATTTAAACGGCTCTATTCTATTTTTTATAACATCTCTATGATGTCCCAATTCTTTAGCTTTCTTTATATCAAAAAAATATTTTTTAGATTTTACAAAATGAAATATATGCTCGTAAACGGGATATCTTCTATCTTTAGAATACGAAGGGACGGGATTTGGTTTTTCCCATATAATTTTATTCCTTAATATCCAACCCGCATTTTGCATTTCTATCGCTATTCTTTCTGGCAACATTAATAATTGTTTATATTGAAGATATTTTCCGTCTGGTTTCGCTATTTTATATTCTAAATAATGTTTGTCGGTTTTCCTCGAATATCTACCTTTATTTCTGCTAAAACCTTTAGTGCCAAAATAAATATCTCCTATATTCAAATAAAATGAACCTTCTTTATGCAAAACTCTTTTTAAAGGATTTAAATATTTAAAAATATTATTTATATAATCTAAAGGATTTTCTTCTCTGCCTATAGTTTCATTACCGTAAACTCTGCAATTAAAATAAGGCGGGCTTGTTATTATTAAATTTATACTGTTATCGGGCAGAGAATTTATGCCTTCTAAAGCGTCTATACAAATTATTTTATTTATATTTTCCATTTATGGCTATTCGCTTAAAATCTTTCTTAAAACTTCATTAACAAGTTTCGGATTTCCCTGTCCTTTAGTCGCTTTCATTGTTTGTCCGACTAAAAAACCAAATGATTTTTCTTTTCCCGCTTTGAAGTCGGCAACCGATTTTGGATTATCTTCAAGCACTTTTCTTATTATGCTTTCAAGCTCTCCCGTATCGCTCATTTGTTTTAACCCTTTTTTATCGATTATTGCGGAAGGCGATTCTCCCGTTTCGCACATATCTTCAAAAATTTCTTTCGCTATTTTTCCGCTTATAGTTCCTTCGTCTATTAATTTAAAAATTTCGGCTATATGTTCTGGTTTAGGTTTAAAATCTTTTATCGTTTGAAGTTTTTTATTTAAATACGCGTTTACTTCAACCATTATCCAATTACTTATTTTTTTAGGTTGTTTAGGATAAGATTTAACCGCAGCCTCGTAATAATCGGCAAGCTCAGGCTCTTCGGTTAAAACGATTATATCTTGGTCTGGCAAATCATAATCTTTTTTTAATCTATCTCTTTTTTTCTGCGGAAGTTCTGGAAGTTCCTTTCTTGCGCTTTCAATTTCTTCTTCTTTAAGAATTAAAACAGGAATATCTGGGTCTGGAAAATATCTATAATCTGCAGCGCCTTCTTTTGAACGCATACCTTTAGTGTTATTTTCTTTTGCATCATAAAGTCTTGTCTCTTGTAAAATTTTCTCTCCGTTATTTAAAGCCTTTATCTGTCTTTTAATTTCATAATCTATTGCAAGGCGGACATTTCTAAAACTATTCATATTTTTTACTTCTGTTTTAACGCCCAACTCTTTGTTTCCTTTAGGTCTTATAGAAACATTAGCATCGCAACGAAGAGAGCCTTCTTCCATATTGCAATCCGAAACATTTATATATTTAAGAATCTTTTTTAATTCGGTTAAATATTGATAGGCTTCTTCTCCCGTAGAAATATCGGGTTCGCTTACGCATTCTATCAAACAACAACCCGCACGATTCAAATCGACATAACTTAAAGGTCTTCCCGTATCGTCATGAACTAATTTTCCCGCGTCTTCTTCCATATGAATTCTATTTATTCTAACGCTTTTATTATACGAAGAACCGTCTTCATTTAAAACGGTTATATCAATATGTCCTTCTTTACAAATTGGCTCATCCATTTGAGTGATTTGATAATACGAAGGCAAATCGGGATAAAAATAATGCTTTCTTGCAAATCGACTTACTTTTTGAATGGCGCAATTTGTGGCAATTCCAGCCTTTATAGTTTTATGAACCATCTCTTTATTTACTATAGGCAAAGTTCCTGGATGCGCCTGACATCTTGGGCAAGTTAAAGTATTTGCAGGCGCTCCGAAAGTATTTGGGCATGAGCAAAAAGCCTTTGTTTTTGTATTAAGTTGAACATGCACTTCTAATCCTATGACTGCTTCATATTCCATATTAATATCCTAATTAAAATTTATTTTCGTATATTTTACATCTTTTAAAATATATTTTCAAGTTTTAAGTTTGTAAAAAGCTATTGAGTTTAACTCTGTAGATTTTTTATTTAAATATTTTGTTTATTTTATATTGTTTCAATAAAGCCTCGCAATGATAATAAATATAAATAAAGTTAATATTTTAGAATTAGACTAAAAATAATATTTTTATTAAAGCTCATACATAATAATATCTTTATATTCCGACATAAAATCTCTTGTAAAAGTATCCTTCGTAAAAATCACTATGGGAATATTATAATTTTTAGAATATTCTTTTATAAAAGATAAAGCCTCTTTTGTTCTGTTATTGTCGAAAGTTATAAAAGGGTCGTCTAATAAAATTAATCTTCCCGCTTGATGTATTTTAGTTAATATAGAAAGTCGCATAGCTATATAAACCGCATCTCTTGTAGCGGAAGATAAAAGTTCTACATTTCTAATTTTATTTTGTTTATCCGCAACCATAATTTTATCTTTATCGAATCCCGACATTATTATTCCATCGTCAGATAAATTTTTTTCCGTAATATGATTGTATAAAATTCTCGCTTCTTTTGAGAGAGATTGAAATATATCGTCATTTTTTTTATTTATGCTAAAAAGCATTTCTTCCAAAAGTTTCAAAGCCTTTCTTCTTTTATTTAAATTAATTATATTCTCTTTTATTTTGGATAATTTACTTTCAAAGTTTATTATATCGGCATGAATATTTTCAGAATTATTAAGCTCGCCTTCAATATATGAAATATTATTTTTTATTTTATTTATCTCTTCTTTTAGAATATTTATTTCGCTTTCCAAATCTTTTAAATTATTTTCGATTTTTTTTATTTCCATTTCGTTATAATCGTTTGGATTAACTCCTTTCTCGTCAAGCTCTTTAAGTATTCTTATGCAATCAATTTCAAGCGTTTCTATATTTTTAAGTCCCAATTTTTTAACTTCAATCATTAACTTTTTATAATTTTCTTCGTTTTGTTTTAATAATAAATCATAATTATTTTTTATATTATAATATTCTTCTTTATCTTTTACTTTTAATTTTTCAAAAATTTGATTTAATAAATTATTTTCATTTTCTAATTCTTTTAGGCTTTCCTCCAAATCTGCATTATAATTTTCAATTTCTTCATTATCGTTATTTGTCATTATAATTTCTATTTTAGCAAGTTCTTTATTGAGCAAATCTTTAAAAATAAAAATATCGGTTTCTTTAATATCTAATTCGGGCAAACTTTCCAATATATCTTTTATAATTTTAGAATTTTTATTTTCTTTTATAAACATAAAAGGAATCGCGGGAATTATAATAGCAAGAAATAAAGGATTTTTAAAATATAAAGCAAGAAAAGAAGATATAAAAACTACGGCGATAAAAAATATTATTTTTGGCGCTTTATTATTTTTTTTAGTTAAATCTTCAATTTTATTTATGCCGTTTTCTATTCTTTTTTTTACGCTATCATAATCTGTTTTATTTTTTTCTTCTACAAAAGATTTTTTCAAAGCTTCAATTTTTCCTTTTAAAAAAGTTATATTCATTTTTATATCTTCAATTTTTTTTGTTCTGCCGTTTATCTCGTTGGAATAATCGTTTTTAAAAATTATGTTCTTGCTTAAAAATTCGTCCGCTTTATTAAAATCGTTTATTTGTTTTAAGAGATTAAGTTTTATATTTTTTGTTTCCGCTTCTTTTTTTGATTTAATTAAAGAATATAATTTTTTTCTTTCTTCAATTTTTTCTTTTAAGATATTTTCATGCAAAAATATATTTTCTTTAAACTCTTTTAAATTGTCTTTCTTGTTTATAGAATTATTGATTTTGTCGTATAAATTATTTAATATTTTATCGATTTCAATTTTTTCGTTTTCTAAAATATTTATTTTATATAAAATAGAATTTTGAGCTTTGCTTGAATATTCCGCTTTTATTTCAGAAACCATTTTTCCAATATCAATATCCGAAGAGAATAATTTTTTCTTAATTTCGCTTTCCCAATCTTTAGAATCTTTTTTGCTGTCCGACATTTCAAATATTATTTCGCTTTGCCTTATTGCGTATAAATTATTATAAGATTGAGGATGCATTTTCAAATGTTCGGGAATTTTAGGCTCAAAATCTATATCTATATCGTTTCCATATCTTGATTTCATTTGTTTAAAAAATACGCTCACTCTTTTGCTTTCTGAAAATAAAATCATAAGAGAATCAAATATTGTAGTTTTTCCCGATTCGTTTTCTCCGTAAAATAAAGTAATTCCGTTAGATATTTCAAAAGATTTATTTTTAAATTTTCCGAAGTTATTTAATTTTAAAATCATATATTCCCGCTTAATTTTTATTTTTTATTTTGTAAAGCTAAAGAAATTTTTTCTATGCCAATATATTTTGCAAGTTCTACTATTTCCAAATATTCATCGTCTACGCTTTTACTTTCAAATTCTTCCGTAACATTTAAAAATTCTTTTATTATATTTTCATTATAAGCGTTTTCAAGAAAAAATAAATTTGCGCTTTTTATATTTATTTCTCTCGCATATTTTGAATATTTATTTATAATTTCTTTCTTTTTATTTTCAAGCAAAATTTCGTCTTCTATTATTCCGTAAATGTTAATATCAATTATATCTTTATAATTCCAATTTTTATATATATTTTCAATTTTCAAATCAATATCGTTAATATTCAAATTATAAACTCTATATTCTCCTGCAGATTTTAAATCGATATAATTTTTAGTTATAGAATTGCAATCTATATTTAAAGCTAAACATTTTCTTGCTCCCATTTCAGATTTGCTTTTTCTCCAAACTCTTGCAGAACCGATATATATAATATTTATATTTTCTATATTTATTTCCATTTGCTTATGAATATGTCCTACGATAGCGAGATTTGGTTTTACTCTTTTTATTATTTCAATCGGTATAAAAGCGGATTCTTCATTTTCTTCTATAGCCCATAAAGTTCCTTCCACTATTCCATGTCCTAAAAATATTCTGTTTTTTTCTTTTAAGTTTTCTACTCTTTTTAAAAAATCATTGTCTATATTATAATTTTCGCTAAATGCAACGGCTAATATATCCAAATTATCTAAATTAATAAAATCGATATTTTCTATTATTTTTATGTTATCTGCGAATTTTAATTTGCTTAAATTTATTCCTCCCGATTTTAAATATTCATGATTTCCTTTAAGCAAATAAATATTTTTATTATAGATTTCAGATTTTTTTGAAAATTCTTCTTTAAGTTTTTCGGCGTCTTCAAAAGTATTAAAAGTATCTCCGAGCAAAAATAAAGCGTCATAATTTTTAGCGTTTTCAAGTATTTCGTCAAACACAGAAAAAGAATAAGATTTTTCCGTTACGCTTAAATGCAAATCCGCAGCTATTAATATTTTTGTCATAATAAAATTTCTTTATAATTAAATTTATATACAGAATTTTTTAATAATTTTATCGACTGTATTTTTATATTATAAATTGAATATTGTAATTAATCAATAGATTTTAATTATAATATAGTTTATAATTCCTTTAGTTAATTTTTAGGCGGTTTATTAAATGAAAGATATTATAAAAAACTATATTGAATATGCAAAAGAAAAATCAAATGTTGACGAAGTTCTAAATAAAAAATTAATTTCTCAAAACGAAAACTTTTTGAAATTAAAAGAATATTCAAAAAAAAATCATGATAAAGAATTTGAAATTTGCAAAGCGCTTTCTTTAGAATTAGAAAACATGGATATTTTAAAATCCTATAGCGCCGCTAATTTTATAGCTCATGCTTTTTATCATACCGACAAAATTGACGAAGAGATTGGAAAAAGAATTATAGATTTATTTTATAAGAATATAGATTATGCAAGCAGATTTATAGAAAATATTTCTCAATTTTATAATGTTGATGAAGACGAGATAACAGAAAACGATATTGCCAATTTAAATTTGGAAATAATGTATAGATTAGATTATAAACCTTTGGAAGCGTTTTTGGGAATCGATATGATGGTCGCTCCGATAATGACTATAGCATGTTCAAATAGAAATTTGCGCGCTTATTTTAGAAGTTTAGAGCCTGTCGAATATATAGAATATTTGGAAAATTATATTAAAGGTTTGGGTTATTTGCATGTCGCAGCCGAAGCTTGCAATATAACAAAAATATTAATTTTATCGCCTAAAGTCGAGAGAGGATTTTTTATTGAAACTGCAGATATAAGCAACTGTTACCATCTTATAACTTTAATGGAAGCCGAATTATACAAAAAAGATTTACTTAAAAGATACGGAATAGACGGATACGAATTTAACGAAAAGATTTATAATATCGCTACGGGAAAAGAATATCCTAAAGAGCTTATTGAAACTCAAGCGCATCAACAATATTATACAATATACGCTTTATGCCAAGACGGAAAATATAAAATAGAAAATGAAAACGGAGAACTTGAATTATATAATATAATATACGGAGATATGGGACCTGAAGAAATTCCAAACGATATTGAAAACACTCATATAATTATTATGGATAGCGATGGAATGTGGAATAGAGCGATAAAATGGGATATGAATTATTTTACAAAACTTTATCCTAAATTAAATCCTTATGTTAAAATTTTAGAAGAAATTTCTGATAAAAAATATAAAAGTTGGATTGAAAAAATAAAAGCTTATAATCAAAAAGGTTTATAAATGATAATAAATGCAAAAACTATTTTAACGGGACTTTTCGCTTCTCCTTCGACTCATAGCATCTCTCCTATAATGCATAATAACGCTTTTGAAAAATTAGGATTAAATTTTGCATATCTATCTTTTGAAGTTAATAAAGATAATTTGAAAGACGCGGTTAAGTCAATAAAAACTCTTAATATGCGAGGAGTTAATCTCTCTATGCCAAATAAAAAAGAGGTTATTCAATATTTGGATGAAATTTCAGAAACCGCTAAACTCTCTCAAAGCGTTAATACAATAGTAAACGATAATGGAATTTTAAAAGGTTACAGCACGGACGGAAAAGGTTTTTTTAAATCTTTGGAAGAAAATATTAATATAAAAAATAAAAATATAACTATTTTGGGAACGGGCGGAGCTTCAATATCAATAATATCTCAAGCGGTATTTGAAGGAATTAATAATATATTTGTATTTAAAAGAGATAAAAATTGGGACGAGCAAAAAAAAATATTAGACAATATAGCGAGTAAAACTAATTGCAAAATAGAATTATATTCTTTGGAAGATAAAAATATTTTAAAAAATAAAATTGAAGAAAGCAATTTATTAATAAACGCTACAAGCGTTGGAATGAAAGAAAATATTTCATTAATAGAAGATAAAAATTTTTTCAGAAAAGATTTAATAGTAAGCGACTGTATATACAATCCTTCAAAAACTAAAATGCTTCAAATAGCAGAAAAAGAAGGATGCAAAATTATAAACGGAATAGGAATGCTTTTATATCAAGGCGCTTTAGCTTTCGAGCTTTGGACTAATAAACAAATGCCTGTTGATTATATTAAAGAAATTATATTTAAATAAATTTTATATAATGAAGGAGCGTGAAATGGAAAATATTATAAAGATAAAAAATATTAAACTTGGAGAAAGCGCTCCAAAAATATGCGTTCCCGTGATTGAAAAAACCGAAAAAGAAATTATTAAATATATTAAATATATAAATAAATTGCCAATAGATATTATAGAATGGCGAGCGGATTTTTATTTAGAAGATATTATTTACAATGAAGAAAGCGAAATAAATATAATAGAAATATCTAAAAGCATAAAAAAAATAACTAATAAACCAATAATTTTTACAATGAGAAGCTATAAAGAAGGCGGAAAACTAAAAAGCGATTTTTATAATAATATAATCGATATTTATAAAATGGTTATAAAAAATAAATGTTTCGATTTAATTGATTTAGAAATTTTAACCTTAAAAGAAAGAGATATAAAAAATTTTATAAAACTTGCGAAAGAAAATAATATTAAAACTATAATCTCAAATCATGATTTTAATAAAACGCCGTCAAAAAAACATATAGTTTATATAATAAATAAAATGATAAAATTAAAATGCGATATATCGAAAGTCGCTTATATGCCTAAAAATAAAAAAGATGTGATTAATTTATTAGAAGCCGTTTCCGAAATAAAAGATTTTCCTATAATAGCAATCTCTATGGGAAAATTAGGAATTATTACGAGAATATTTGGCTCTGTAATTACATTTGCATCCGCTAAATCTTCTTCCGCTCCAGGACAAATTGAAGCTATGAAATTAAAATATATATTAGATAATTTATATAATTAATTTTATTTAAATTTATTTAATTATAGTATTGATAAAAAATTATTTTACGAATATAATTATTATATGTTTGTTATTAAATAAAAATAAATATTATGAGAGGATAAAAATGAAAAAGATAGCTTTAATTTTATCAATTATTTTTGCTTTGGTTGTAGCATGCGAAACTACTCCAAAAAAGACTCCGCCCGAACAAAGCGTAGGATTAAAACTTCCAAACGGCGTAAGCGTTAGAGAAACTCCAAGAGGAAGCGTATTGAAATTGTCGGATGGAAACGAAGTTAAATTCCGATTTGATAGAACTATAGAAATAGGCAGTTATGATGAAGCTTATAATCTTGTTCATCAAGTAATTAAAGATAATCCAAGCATTAAAATAATTGTTGAAGGCAATTCAAGTAAAGAAGGACGCGCTCAATATAATTATAATTTATCTCAAAGAAGGTCGGACAAAAGTTATAATTATTTAATTAAATTGGGCGTTCAAAATAGCAAATTATTAAAACATGCTTTTGGCGAGGCTTTACCCGAATATCCGACATTGGAAGACAATAGAAGAAGCGAGTTTATAATTATAATGAATGAAAACGATTTAAAAAAGTATAATGATTTTGCTAAAACTGTCGATGTTAATAAAGAAGCAGAATAAAAATACATTAAAGGGTTTTGGTAAGATTTTATGAAAAAATTTTTATTGATTTTAGTTTTATTGATTTTTGCGATTTCATGCAAAAGCGCTCCGATTGTCGAGGAAGAGCAAGTTCAAACTCCTCCGACTCCTCCTCCTGTGGAAGAATTAGAGAAAGTAGTCGAAGAACCTATGATTAACACGGTAGTAGACGAAATAGTCGAAGAACCTATGACTAATACGGTAATAGACGAAATGGTCGAAGAGCCAATAACCAATTCAAATGAATTAATTTTTCCAACTGGAATTTATATAAGAGAAACTGAAAGAGGAAAAATACTTGTTGTTGAACCTAAAATTATATACGACTTTGCGTCTACAAATATGACTACAATGACTCATGTATCGCTTAGGCAAGTTGTAGAGTTTATGAATCTTAACGCAAATGTAAGCGTTATAATAGAAGGACATACAAGCAATATCGGTATCGCATATCCTTATAATTATAAACTTTCGGCTGAAAGAGTAAGAAACGCGAAAATATATTTGGTTAATAGCGGTATAAATGAAAACAGACTTATAGAATGTCCTTTGGGAGAATCTTTGCCCGAATATCCTAATCAAGCAGATTTGAGAAGGCATGAGTTCGTGGTTATAACAAGCGAGAGCGATTTGCAAGTTTATAACAGTTTTATATCTCGATTGGATGTTAGAAAAGAAACGACATATATGGGAAATTAATTTATATATAGCTTAAAACCTTCTTTGATTTCAGTTATTGAAAATTAGAGGAGGTTTTTTATTTATATAAAAAATAAATATGATTTTAGAAATTATTAAAGATTTAGAAATTGAATTATCTAATTTAACTTTTTCTGGAATAGATAATATAGACTTTGATTTTATAGAAAATTTGACTTCGATTAGAGATAGATTTGATAAATTGAAAATGAATAACGCTAAAATTTTAACTAACGATTTAATCGATTCTATAAAAGATTATAAGACAAATAAAGATATAAAAAAAGTTTCTGAAAATATTTCTAAATTAGAATTTTATTTAAGCTATGCATTATTTGATTTTTCTGCATAATTAAAAATTATTGTTATTTTTAGAAAATAAAAAATATTCTTTATCTTTTTGATAATAAGAAATAAGCACGATAAATTTGGGCAGAATATAAAAAATCATTTTTTGTAAAATCTCATGCAAAAGCATTGTTTATTTATTTCTATTAAAATAATTAAAAATATGTTAAAATATATTCTATGTTAAATAAAAAAAATAGATACGCAAATAAAAATATTATTCATACTATAAACGAACTTGTAAGCAGATTCTCGAATCTTTTGGCTATAGCTGGCTCGATTTTTGCTATATTCGTTTTGCTTATGCAAATAAGAAGTATTAACGCTTATAATTTTTATATAGCAAATTACGGGAAAATAATAAATATTATAACGATTTGTTTTATATTTATACTTTTAGAGCAGATAAGAATCGCTCCAAGAAAATTATATATAATAGTTCCGATTATTCAAATTATAGGTTTAATTCTAATTAATTTTTTGAGCAAAAAATATTATAATATATATTCTTGTAGAATTGCATGGACTATAGCGGGTTCGATTTTATTCTTTTTAATTATAGTTATAAATTGGTTAAGGCTTTCGTATTCAAAATTTACTCTATACCAATTAATTATCGCTTCTTTTGTATTCGTAATAACTTTAGGAAGTTTGCTTTTATATTTGCCTTTAAGCACGGTTAAAGGAAATATGCATTTTATAGACGCTTTATTTACCGCAACGAGCGCGGTTTGCGTTACGGGACTTACTGTTATTGATATTTCAAAAGAGCTTACTCTTTTTGGCAGAATCGTTCTTATTACATTAATACAAATAGGGGGATTAGGCATTATGTCTATTTCGGCAATAGTTCTTTTATTTTCGGTTAGTAAAGGAAGCGTGCGAGATAGAATAAGAACTTTGGAAATGTTTAACACTCAAAATAAAGATATTATACAATCTACGATTAAAGTAATTTTTTTAGCTACTTTTTTAATAGAATTGGCTGGAGCAATTTCGCTTTTTACGGTTATTAAAAACGATGCGGGCGGAGTAGGTGAGAAAATATTTTATTCTTTATTTCATTCAATAAGCGCTTTTTGTAACGCAGGTTTTTCATTATACGCAAATAGTTTGCATAGATTTTCAAATAATATTACAGTAAGCGTAACTATAGGTTTGCTTATAATACTTGGAGGAATCGGCTATCCCGTTCTTTTAACCGTTTTCTTTGCGATTAAAAATAAAATAATGGGAAAAAGATATATAATAGACACTCAAACTACTATAGTTTTATTTACAACTATAATTTTACTTTTATTCGGATTTTTATTTATATTTTTCAACGAATATGACGGAGTTTTAAAAGATTTATCTTTAAGAGAAAAAATTTTAATATCGGCGTTTCAAAGCATAAGTCCGAGAACGGCAGGATACGAAACTATTTCTTATAATTCTATGAATAGCGTCACGATAGGAATAATAGTATTTCTTATGTTTGTCGGCGCTTCCCCGAGCGGAACAGGAGGCGGCGTAAAAACTACGACTCTATTCGTATTTGTTTCTTCGATTATAACGGCGATAAGCAATAGACCTTTTATTGTCGTTAGAGGAAGAAAAATAAAAGAATCGGCGGTTAATAAATCTGTCGCCATATTTACTCTTGCAATTGCCATTTCGGCTTTTGCCGCGCTTTTGATATTTTATATAGACGGATACAAAACTATGACTCCTGTGCTTTTTGAGTCCGTTTCGGCTCTATCGACTACGGGACTTTCTTTAGGAATAACTCCTTCGCTTTCAATATGGAGTAAAATAATAGTTATGATTTTAATGTTTATTGGTAGAGTAGGATATTTAACTTTATTTATGAGCGTTGGCTCTATAGATAAAGGAAGGTATGGTTTAATAGATTTGCCTACAAGCGATGTTACTATAGGATAAGATTTTATTATAATATTTTATCACATCACAAAACAATGTCTAGCTTTCGTGACTTTATAATTTTTAATATATTTTGA
>OIYR01000599.1_pt1 | contig 19767 bp, 19 predicted proteins | sample 1588221 | NCBI WGS metagenome assembly OIYR01 (sample SAMN03283292) | human gut metagenome | biome: human-associated habitat; material: feces | host: Homo sapiens | place: Peru | collected 2012 | reverse complement strand
CGAACCGCTCTACACGGTTTTGCAGACCGTTACCTAACCGCTCGGTTAAGACACCTTGTAGAGTTTTCTGTTACCATTTCTGATAAGCGAGTGCAAAGGTACTACTTTTTTTTGAATCCACCAAATCTTTCCGCATCTTTTTTCGAAAATTATTCGATTTTTTTCAAAAATATTCATTTTCTCTATCCAATTCTAGTGATTCTTTGTAGAATCCAACTTTCTTTTTGTAGAGTCCTGCTTCTTGTTTGTGGAGTCTAGCTTCTTATTTGTAGAATCCAGCTTTCCTTTCTTCTTGCACTGTTCGTAAAAAGCGCAACCGCTGCACCGGTAGTTGCCGTCCTTGCATTTGTTTGCCTGTTGCAACGATTTATAAATACGAAAGGCGGCATACAGGATGCATGCCGCCAGTATCGTTGCAATGATGGTGTATTGTATCATCATTTTCTTTTAGAGTTTAAAAGTTCCTCTTTAACCTACGGCATTGTAGCCATTGGTAGAGTTCTTACGCATAATGTCGCGGATGTTCATCTCCTTGAAACCCTCGGCACGCTTCTGCTCCTCCAACTCTTTCTCTTCCTCGATATCCTTCTCAGAACGGGTAAAGGTGAAGGTCTTGTACTTAAATTCTGCGATAGCCCAACCTACGACTGCTACCACGATTAATGCGAATAATCCTACTACTGCGTTCATTTCTTTCTCCTTATTATATAATAATGTATATTTTTAATAATCGTCATCAGCTACGTCCTCTGCATCATCGAGTCCCAGATTCTCTGGATCCTCGAAGGTAGTACGGTAGCTTTCCTCGGTGAGCTTGTCGTCATCGAATGCATCATCGTCCTCATCAGGATCATTGTAGTGATCCTCAATCTCTGGTGCATCCTCATCTTCATCGCCTTCGTCGTCACGGTCCAGCAAATCCTCATCGCGGTCCATGTCGTCATCCATAAACTTCATGCGGATCTTCTCCTGCTTTGGCTTCTCCTTAGCAAAGATAGCCTCAACCCAGGTGCCCTTAGGTACTACGAGCACTTCGTAGTCATCAGCGAGCTTCTTCTCGTAGAGACCACCTGGTTTCTTCAGACGATCCTTTGGAAGGGTAGTGGTACTGATGTCGAAACCGCTCTCGATGATATCCTTGATGCTCTGAGACAGACTATCCCAGCCACCGCCAAAGTTACGCTCCAGCACTTCGATGAGCTTGGTAGCTGTTATATGGCCGATGTTCTCATAGGTGAGGTCAGTCACACGCATGATAGGACGCTTCTTGATGGCATACTTCTCGTTCTTGTCGTCGATACGGAAGGTACCGATCTTGAAGCCACGGTCTATCAACTTATCGAGCACTTCAGTACGGTCAATCTTGACTGGCTCAATCTCGAAAGCACTACGAATGATGTCGAGGTATCTACGCTGATTGTCCTTCAGGTCGTTGTCTTTCTCGGCAGCTTCCCAGAGACGGAAAACATCATTCTCCTGGAGATCCCAGACACTGCTCTTGGTCAATGTCTTGAGGGTGATATTTTTTTCATTTCTCATTGTTGTACGTATTTTGATTGCAAAAGTAAGTACTTCTTTTTATATATCCAAATTTTCTAGCTTATTTTTTTGCTTTTATGCATTTTTTTTTCTTTTATCCTCAAAACTTATGCGTGTTTCGTTTTTTTTCATTACCTTTGTGGCGAAAAAATAATTGATATGAGTGAACCGTTAGCTGAAAGAATGAGACCTCGCTCGCTCGCCGATTATGTCGGACAGAAGCATCTGGTAGGCGAGGGTGCCGTGCTGCGCAAGATGATAGACGCAGGGCGCATATCCTCTTTTATTCTCTGGGGACCTCCGGGAGTGGGCAAGACTACTTTGGCTCAAATCGTAGCCCAGACCCTGAAGGTCCCTTTCTACACCCTTTCTGCCGTTACCAGTGGCGTAAAGGATGTGCGCGAGGTGATAGAGAGAGCGAAGAGTGGCAGATTCTTCAATTCTGCTTCTCCTATCTTATTTATTGATGAGATTCATCGCTTCTCCAAGAGTCAGCAGGACTCACTGCTGGGGGCGGTGGAGAAGGGTATTGTCACCCTGATTGGTGCTACCACAGAAAATCCCTCTTTCGAGGTCATCCGTCCGCTCCTTTCCCGTTGCCAGCTCTATGTGCTCAAACCGTTGGAGAAGGAAGACCTGGAGGGACTCCTGCAGCGAGCCGTCACCGAGGATGTGGAACTCAAGCAGAAGAAGATTGAGTTGAAGGAAACCGCAGCCATGCTCCGCTTCAGTGGCGGTGATGCCCGGAAACTGCTCAATATCCTGGAACTGGTGGTGGAATCTGCTGGCAGCGAGGAAGTGGTTATCACCGATAAGATGGTAGAGGAACAGTTGCAGCAGAATCCGCTGGCTTATGATAAGCAGGGCGAGATGCATTATGACATCATCTCTGCCTTCATCAAGAGCATTCGAGGCAGTGACCCTGATGCGGCGCTCTATTGGATGGCACGTATGATAGAGGGCGGCGAAGATCCGCAGTTTATCGCCCGGAGAGTGGTGATCAGTGCAAGCGAGGATGTGGGGCTGGCGAATCCGAATGCGCTCCTGCTGGCGAATGCTGCCTTCGATACGGTGATGAAGATAGGTTGGCCTGAGGCAAGGATTGCACTTGCCGAAGCGGTGGTGTATCTGGCTACCAGTCCGAAGAGCAACAGTGCATATCTGGGCATCAATGACGCCATTGCCACGGTGAAGCAGACCGGTAATCTGCCTGTGCCGCTGCATATCCGCAATGCGCCTACCAAACTGATGAAAGACCTGGGGTATCATGATGGCTATAAATATCCTCACGATTATCCGGGGCATTTCACCGAACAGCAATATCTACCTGATGAGCTGAAAGACGCCAGATTCTGGCATCCGCAGCATTCTCCTTCAGAAGAACGACTCTATAACTGGATGGTTACCTGCTGGGGAGATCGCTTTAAAAATTAAGAAGATCTAAAATATTATTACGAGAAAATGACTATTCATCAAGACCCGGAACTGGTGATGACACTCCAGAGCGTCATCGAGTTCATTGGAACCTTTGCATTTGCCCTTTCGGGCATCAGACTTGCCGCCAGCAAGCATTATGATTGGCTGGGCGGATTTGTGTGTGGTGTGGCTGTAGCTATCGGAGGCGGAACCATCCGCGACGTGATGCTGGGCTTGAATCCTTTCTGGATGTCGAGCCCAATCTATCTTCTGTTTACGTTCTTCGCCCAACTGGTGGTGATTGTGTGCCATCATTATCTGAAGCGTCTAGACAATACCTGGTTTCTTTTCGATACCCTCGGTTTGGCGCTTTTCAATATCGCTGGAATCCAGAAGACCCTCGATTGTGGTTTCCCATTCTGGGTAGCTATCATTATGGGATGTATCACGGGCTCCTTTGGAGGAGTAATCCGCGATGTGCTTCTCAACGAGGAACCGGTTATCTTCCGCAAGGAAATCTATGCGATGGCTTGTGTGTTGGGCGGCCTGGTTTACTGGGCATTCAGCTATCTGGGCTTGAGCCTCTATGTGACAGTGATTGCCTCCTTCCTCACCGTCTGCATCATCCGCCTGCTCGCCGTGAAATACCATATCTCGCTGCCTACGCTGCGTGATGAGGAAGATAAAAAATAACATTCAATAATTAACATTTAACATTAAACAATTAACATTAAATATAAAAAAGTGAGAAGAGAGAAAATCTTTGGGATGCTGATTTTGGTGATGATGCTGATGTTTCAGACTTCATCCCTGATGGCACAGAACAAACGTGAATTCCGTGGCGCCTGGATCCAGTGTGTCAACGGACAGTATTTGGGTAAATCAACCCAGCAGATCCAGTCGATGCTCACCAAGCAACTTGACGAATTGCAGAAGGATGGCGTGAATGCCATCATCTTCCAGGTGCGTGCCGAATGTGATGCCCTTTATCAGAGTGATCTTGAACCTTGGAGCAAGTTCCTCACCGGTGTCCAGGGCAAGGCTCCATCGCCTTATTGGGATCCTCTGGAGTGGATGGTTGAGCAGTGTCATCAGCGTGGAATGGAGATTCATGCCTGGATCAATCCTTACCGTGCCAAGCATGGTTCTACCTCGTTCTCCCAGGTATCATCCCAGAGCGTGGTGAAGAAGCATCCGAACCTCTGTTTCAGCTATGATAATCTCGTGCTTCTCAATCCGGCACTTCAGGAGGCTGCTGATTATACCTGTCAGGTGGCTGCAGATATCGTGAGCCGTTATGATATCGATGGTTTTCATATCGACGACTACTTCTATCCTTACCCGGTAGCTGGCAAGCAGATTCCTGATCAGCAGATGTATGCAGCCAATCCTCGTGGATTCCGGAATATCGGCGATTGGAGAAGAGATAATGTGAGCCGGTTCGTCAAGCAGTTGGGTGAAACCATCCATCGTGTCAAGCCTTGGGTGAAGTTCGGCGTTTCTCCTTTCGGTATCTATCGCAACCGGAAAAACTCTCCGATCGGATCTCTGACTTTCGGTCTTCAGAACTACGATGATCTCTATGCCGATGTTCTTCTTTGGGTAAACAATGGCTTCATCGATTACTGTGTGCCTCAGATTTATTGGGAGATAGGTAACAAGGCGGCAGATTACAAAACCCTCATCCAGTGGTGGAACAAGTATGCTGGCAACCGTCCTCTTTATATAGGTGAGGATATCGAGCGTACGGCGAAGTTTGCTGATCCTACGAATCCGAAGAGTCATCAGCTGCCAGCCAAGCATCGCCTTCACCAGCAGATGAATAATGTACAGGGCACCGTGCTCTGGTATGCCAAGACTGCAGCCGATAATGTTGGCAACATCGGACATACTCTGCGCGATTATTACTGGAAATATCCTTCGCTTCCTCCATTGATGCCGTTCCTCGACGATAAGGCGCCAAAGGGTGTGAAGAGTCTGAAGATGGAGTGGACAGAGAAGGGACCACTGCTTACCTGGAAGGCTCCAAAGGCAAAGAAGAAGAAATGGGGCGATGTCGCCAACCGTTTTGCCATCTATCGTTTTGAAAAGGGAGCGCCTGTGAATCTCAATGATGTCACCGCTCTCCAGGCTGTTGTTTACGATACCACCTATCCGATACCATACGTAAAGGATCAGAAATATACCTATGTCGTTACTGCGCTCGATCGCGTAGGTAACGAGAGTAAGGGTAAGAAGAAAACCGTTTCGCTTTAGGCGAAGCGGTTTTTCTTGTTTCTTTCATTCTGATTCAGAGCGGTTTTTCTTGTTAAAAGCCTGGAATTGTACCTTTATCCATAAAAAAACACTAAAAAGATTCAGTATCTCAAATTTTATTTGTATTTTTGCAGAGTCATTTCAGCGTTCCATTTGTTTTCTAATGCAACACTAAGATGAATGGAGTGCTGATTTGAGAGAATTGCTGAGAAACCTGGATGTTGATCAGAACCTAATTAATATTACTAACTTTAAGTGTTGCTAACTTTAGGGATGAAAATTAAGAGTTTTTTAATGGCAGCCTTGGCGGCATTTTCTTTGTCGGCTAGCGCTCAGTCTTTGTCTCCAGGCACCAAGTGGCATTGGGACAAGGGTACAATCGTAGTGGAGACACCAGAGCGTCCTGCAGGACAGCAGAATGTTTTGGGATTGACGGCTCCTAAGTTGAAGACAGTACGTGTGGGCTTTGTCGGTCTCGGTATGCGTGGTCCTTGGGCAGTAATGCGTTTCTGCCACATTCCAGGTGTAGAGATCGTTGCCTTGTGCGATTACGAGGAGGCTCGTGCAGAGAAATCACAGGAGTACTTGCGCAAGCAGGGCTTGAAGCCTGCTGACATCTATAGTGGCGAGAAGGGTTATGAGGCTTTGTGCAAGCGTTCTGACATCGACCTGGTTTATATCGCAGCCGACTGGAACCACCATTTCCCAGTTGCCAAGTTTGCGATGGAGAATGGCAAGCATGCAGCCATCGAGGTTCCTAGTGCCATGAATCTGGATCAGTGCTGGAGCCTGATCAACTTGAGCGAGCAGACTCGCAAGCATTGCTTCATCTTGGAGAACTGCTGCTACGACTACTATGAGATGAATGCGCTGGCTATGGCTCAGGATGGCGTTTTCGGTGACATCATCCGTGCTGAGGGTGCTTATATCCACTGTCTTGAGGACTTCTGGGATGCTTACTGGAAGGATCCGGCTGACAATGACAAGGACAACCTCCACTGGCGTATGAAGTATAACATGGAGAACCGTGGTGATGTTTATCCTACTCATGGCTTGGGCCCTGTTGCTCAGTGCCTGAATATTCACCGTGGCGACCGCTTCACAACGCTCGTTGCCATGGACACAGAGTCTTTCGTGGGCAAGGACTGGGTGAAGAACAAGAGCGGCAAGGAGTGCAAGGAGTTCCGCAATGGTGACCATACTACTACCTTGATGCGTACAGCCAAGGGTAAGGTGGTGGAGATTCAGCACAACGTGATGACTCCTCAGCCATACAACCGTCTGTTCAAGCTCACTGGTACCAAGGGTTACGCTACCAAGTATCCTACAGAGGAGTTTGCACTCTCTGGCGAGGCTCTCAAGGGTACTGGTGCTCCTCAGATGGATAACCTCAATGCTCATGGTTTCATGAACAAGGAGCAGAAGGAAGCTTTGATCAAGAAGTATTATCACCCAATCTTGAAGAAGTATGGTGAACTGGGCCGTCAGATGGGTCACGGTGGTATGGACTTCATTATGGACTCTCGTCTGGTTTACTGCTTGCAGAATGGTTTGCCATTGGATATGGACGTTTATGATTTGGCAGAGTGGTGTTCTTTGGCTGAGTTGGGTGCGCTTTCTATGGACAACAACAGCGCTGCTGTTACCTTCCCAGACTTTACCCGTGGTTTCTGGAACAAGCAGAATGGTTACAAGCATCAGTATGCTTCTCCTGAGGCTGAGGCTGCTACAGAGGCTGCCGCTGCTGCTTATACCAAGTCACAGAAGGAGGCTACTGCTAAGTTCAAGTTGTGGAATCTTTATGATGCTGTAGCTGCAGCCAAGAAGGCTAACAATGCCAAGGCTTTGAAGTCGGCTACTGCTAAGTACAACAAGGCTGTAGCTGCTGCCAAGAAGGCAATGAATGCTAGAAAATAACATCAGGAAGTCAAAGGAATAACTCCTTTAACTCCCCATCAAAAAATAATCCCCGACTCTGAGATTCTTACTTGAAATCTCGGAGCCGGGATTATTTTTTTTGTTAAATTCTCGGAAAAACTTGGTTGTTTCGTGTATTTGATGTATATTTGCAAATCATAAGATAGCTATTTCTTGCAAATAGAATATATAACTTAAGAGAAGATAGAAAATGAAACGGATTAAGGTTTTAGTTTTTAGCATGTTGGCTGCCATGATGCTCGCATCTTGCGGTACAACGCAGAAGGTGCCTCTTACGGGTCGCACCCATCGCATCTCTGTTTCTGATGCACAGGTTTTGAGTTTGTCTAATCAGGAATATACCAAATACATGGCTTCGGCGAAGAAATCTACCAATGCCGTGAAGACTGCGCAGGTAGTAAGAGTCGGAAAGCGTCTGGCTGCTGCCGTAGAGACTTATCTCAAGGAGAACGGATACGCCAATGATCTGCAGAACTATTCCTGGGAGTTCAACCTCGTTCAGGACAACAGTGTGAATGCCTTCTGTATGCCTGGCGGAAAGATTGTGGTATATGAAGGCTTGCTCCCAGTGGCTTCCAGCGATAATTCGCTCGCCATCGTACTGGGACATGAGATCGCACACGCCGTGGCTAAGCATAGTGCCGAGCAGCTTTCCAAGGCTCAGAACCAGCAGGTAGGTACCAGCATCCTGAGCGGTGTGCTGAATCAGGCTGTAGGTAATGGAGTGGGAGATTTGGCGGGTGCCGTAGCCGGACAGTACTTCTCCTTCCGTAATCTGAAGTATTCGCGTGAAAACGAAACGGAAGCCGACTATATGGGCTTGATCTTTGCTGCGATGGCAGGCTACGATCCTCAGCAGGCTATACCTTTCTGGGAACGTATGGCTGAGGCTTCGGGCAATCAGGGCAAGAGTGATATCTTCAGTGATCACCCTTCCGATGCCAAGCGTATTGCTGCCTTGAAGGCGGCGATGCCTACTGCGCTGAAGTATTACAAGCCTCAGGGACAGACTTCCGTATCTACTACTAAGAAAACGGGCGTCAAGACCATCAAGGCTAGCTCGCTGATGAAGAAATCAACTAAAAAATAACGATATGATGGAATATATCTCTCAAAACCTCTGGCTGTTTTGGACTGTCATTATGTTCATCTGCCTCATCCTGGAGTTGTCTTCCGGCGACTTCTACGTGACTTGTTTTGCCATCGGTGCGCTCATCAGCATACCTGTGGCTGTGATGGATGCTCCGTTCTGGTTGCAGGTAGTGGTCTGGGCGGTATGTTCCGTACTCAGTATCCTGTTGATCCGTCCGCATCTGGTAAAGGTTATCCATAGGGGAGCCGATCATCGGAAAAGTAATTCCGATGCCCTTGCCGGACAGATAGGCGAGGTGAGTGAAACCATCGTTGCCGGTGGGTATGGAAGAGTGAAGCTCGATGGTGATGACTGGAAGGCAGAAGCTCCGGGCGCTGCTGGTGATATCGCCAAGGGTACCCGTGTAAGAGTGATGGGGCACCAGTCTATCATCCTCCAGGTAGAGAAGTATTAACTTTTAATTATAAACATCATGGAAATAGGACTTTATGTATTGATTGCTCTAGTGCTGCTTGCACTGGTAGTGGTAAAGAAAACCATCGTGATCATTCCTCAGAGTGAGACCAGAATCATCGAGCGGTTGGGGCGCTATTATGCTACCCTGAAGCCAGGTATCAACATTATCATTCCTTTCATCGACCAGGCCAAGACCATCGTGGCGATGCGTAGAGGAAGCTATACTTATACCAGCAGCATCGACCTTCGTGAACAGGTTTATGATTTCGACCGTCAGAATGTGATTACCAAGGATAATATTCAGATGCAGATCAATGCACTGCTTTATTTCCAGATTGTAGATCCTTTCAAGAGTGTTTATGAAATCAATAATCTGCCTAATGCGATAGAGAAGTTGACTCAGACTACCCTGCGTAACATCATCGGTGAGATGGAGCTCGACCAGACACTTACCTCCCGTGACACCATCAACACCAAGCTCCGTGCGGTGCTCGACGATGCCACCAACAAGTGGGGAATCAAGGTAAACCGTGTAGAGTTGCAGGATATCACTCCTCCTGAGAGTGTGCTCCAGGCGATGGAGAAGCAGATGCAGGCAGAGCGTAACAAGCGAGCTACCATCCTTACTTCAGAAGGTGAGAAGGAGAAGCAGCGTCTGCTCTCTGAAGGTGAAAAGGCGGCGATTGTCAACAAGGCTGAGGCTGCCAAGCAGCAGGCAATCCTGAGAGCTGAAGGTGAGGCTACCGCCCGCATCCGCAAGGCTGAGGCTGAGGCCATCGCCATCCAGAAGATTACCGAAGCCGTAGGACAGAGTACCAATCCTGCCAACTATCTGCTGGCACAGAAATACATTACCATGATGCAGGAAGTGGCTCAGGGTAAGGATAATAAGGTGGTTTATCTGCCATACGAGGCTACCAACCTCTTGGGATCCATCGGAGGCATCAAGGATTTGTTTAACAGTAAGTAAACTAAAAAATATGAGTAAGAAAATTTGTATTGTTGCTGGAGCGAGACCTAACTTCATTAAGGTGGCTCCTGTGATGAGAGCGATAGAGAATGCCCGGAATGCGGGCGGGGAGATGGAGTGCAAGTTGGTCTATACCGGTCGCGAAGACGATGAGACCCTTGAAGATTCTCTTTTCTCTGACTTGGGTATCCGCAAGCCGGATGTTTATCTGGGCGTGGAATGTGAGAATATGAATGAGCTGACCGGTATGGTGATGGCACAGTTTGAGCGCTATCTCCAGCAGAATCCTACGGATGTGGTGATTGTGGTGGATGATCTGGCTTCTACCATGGCTGTGGCTATCGTCACCAAGAAGCAGGGCGTTCAGTTGGCTCACATCGCAGCAGGTACCCGTAGCTTCGATATCACCATGCCAAAGGAAATCAACCGTCTGGTGATCGACGGACTCTCTGATATCCTCTTCACCGCAGGTATCTCCAACAACAGTATCGCCAACAAGGAGGGTGCCGAACTCTCTAAGGTCTATATGGTGGGTAATGTACTCATTGATAACATCCGGTTCCTGCAGCAGCGTATGAAGCGTCCTCAGGTGATGGATGAACAGCATCTGGAGGATGGCAAGTATATGGTGCTTACCTTGAACCGCAAGGCCATCGTCAACAATATCGATGAGATGAAGACCTTGATCTCAACGATCGACGGTGTGGCTCGCCAGGCAGGCATCAAGGTTCTGGCTCCTTTGCGTGGCAAGGCATTGGGATTCGTGCTTGCCTTCAAGGCTTACCAGGATGTGGCTGACCATCAGTCAGGTATCATGGTCGTGCAGCCTCAGGGTTATCTCGATTTCTCTTATCTCTCAGCCCACGCCATGGGTGTAATCACCGATTCGGGTAATGTGGCAGAAGAGGCAACCTTCAATGGTGTGCCATGTATCACCCTGAACAGCTATACCGAGCATCAGGAAACCGTAACCGTAGGAACCAACGAACTCGTTGCAGAAGATCCAGAGAAGCTTCAGCAGGCGATGGAGAAGATTGTGAAGGGTGAATGGAAGAAGGGTGGCATTCCTGATAGATGGGATGGACGATCTGCAGAACGCATCGTTCAGATTATCTGTGGATAATCACTACTCAATACAATAAACAATAAAGCCAGCGACCGAAAAATCGCTGGCTTTATTGTTTATCACTTAAGCGGTTCCGATACCGGATAATCATACTGCTTGTAATAGGTAGGAGTCTTTGGGTTATTATACCAGTTTCCTTCTACGCTTACTCCGATGGAGAAGTTCTTGTTGGTGTATCTGACTCCGGCACCTAACACATTGGCACCGGCAGCTCCCATACCATATCCTCCAGGCATCACGCCCATTCCCCAGACACCGGGATACATACCATATCTGCCATATCCGTAAGGACCATATCCGGCATAACGGTTGTAGATGGAATTGTAGTTGTTGGCTACACTTACCTGTCCATATATGTATGCTTCCCAGTGCTCATTTATCTGATAGCCCAGAATGCCATACACACCACCATCCCGGAAATTGTCGCCTCCGTAATTGATGTTGTTGAGATAGGTACCCAAAGCCATCCACAGCTTGTTGTCCTTGGTGAGCGGCGTGAGATACGTAGCATTGATGGTCTGGGTAAAACCGCCCCAGTGTGGCGCATGCTTGCCGAAAGTGGCGAAGACGGAAAGATCTACCGAGAGGTTCAGTCCCTTATGGAGTCCCCAGCCATATCGGCTCCAGCCATATTTGCCCCAGTCATTTCCCCAATAGTCATAGCTGTTTCCCAATCCTCCCGTATTGACCAGATTGGAGATCGGATTGTTGTAATAATCACTATCCTGAGGATTCTTCAGATAACTGCCCATCTTGTAGAGTTCGTCACTGTTGGAATCGATATGCCGGATAGGGGTGTAGGTATTCTTCACCGGTTTTCCGCCATATACGATGGTTTTCCCGTCCTGATATACCGTATCGCCTGGCAACAGCCAGTCTTCCCTCGGACTATCCTGACTGTGCAGAGGTCCGAAGCTCACGTGCTGTGCCTGGGCTTTCATTCCTATCAGTGCGAAGCCCAGGAGAAGAAGATATAATCTTTTTGTTGTCATCATATCAAATCGTTTATGTAGCCTCGTTTTCGAAGCTTTTTATGTTATTCACCAATTTTTGAGCATCATTTTGCCCGTTTCTGTCATTTTGCACGCAAAGATATAAAGAAAGTTTGAGAAAAGCATAACTTTTTAGAATAAAATCATTATCTTTGCAATCAATAACATAAAAAACAGATTTAAGTATTAAGAAAATGAAAAAGATAATAACGATATCTGCCCTTTTGCTGGCTGTTTTTGCTCCTCAGGCAATGGCGCAGGAACAGACTCAGCCTACTCAGCAGACTGCCCGTCCGGCTTTCGATAACGAGCTGCTCCCTTGGGAGACACCTCGTGATACCACCTGCCACGAGGTACTGCTGGAAACCACGATGGGCAATATCCGTGTGGCTCTTTATAACGATACCCCGCATCACCGCGACAACTTCCTCAAGCTCGTGAACAGCGGATACTACAACGGCTGTATCTTTCAGCGTGTCATCAAGAACTTCATGATCCAGGGTGGTGATTACTCCTGTCGCAAGGTTACTCCCGGAAAGGTGGAGAAGTTTGATGTCAACTATACGGTACCAGCCGAAATCATCTATCCTAAATATTACCACAAGCGCGGTCAGCTCTGTGCAGCCCGTGAGGGGGATGATGAGAATCCTACCAAGGCATCAGCCTCTACCGATTTCTATATCACCTGGGGCAGAAACTTCTCACCCCGACAGATGGAATACTATGTAGAGAAGGAGAAGAGAGAGGGTGCGAAATCCTACGCACTGCCATCCGAGCAGTTGCAGCAGGGTTACATCAAGCATGGTGGAGTGCCTCATCTGGACAATGGATATACCGTGTTCGGCGAGGTGCTGGAAGGTATGGATGTGGTAGATAAGATCCAGAATGTGGCTACCAACAAGGACAACAATGACCGCCCGCTGGAAGACATCGTCATCACCAGAGCCACCCAGGTGAAATAGACCAGCAAGGGGAAAATACCTAAAATAAAAACAATAACATTATAATACGGGAAAAATGAAATCTTTAAAGGAGTTATACCGAATTGGCAAGGGACCATCGAGCAGTCATACGATGGGACCTCAGCGCGCAGCTAAGCTCTTCCTGGAGCGTTGTGCTAATGCTTCGTCCTACGAAGTTACATTGTATGGTGCCCTGGCTGCTACCGGCAAGGGTCACATGACCGATGTGGCTATCGAGGAAGTGCTCAAGAAGCATATTGTTCATATCATCTGGAAGCCTCAGGTCTTCCTGCCTTTTCATCCTAACGGAATGAAGTTTGTGGGCAAGGACCTGAATGGCGACGTGATTGATGAGTGGATTGTTTATAGTATCGGTGGCGGTGCCATCTCGGATGGTTCTGATGGACAGTCGGAGTTGGGCGCTGAAGATGTCTATGACCTGAAGACGATGGCGGAAATCCAGAAATGGTGCTACGACAACGGCCGCTCTTTCTGGGAATACGTGGAGAAATGCGAGGATAAGGATATCTGGGATTATCTCCGTAAGGTCTGGGATACCATGAAGCAGTCTATCCACAATGGTCTCAGTCATGAGGGTGTCTTGCCTGGACCGCTGAAACTCCAGCGCAAGGCTGCTGTCTATCATATCAAGGCAAAGGGCTATCGTGCTTCCTTGCAGAGCCGCGGACTGATTTATTCCTATGCACTGGCGGTGAGTGAGGAGAATGCATCGGGCGGTACCATCGTTACGGCTCCTACCTGTGGTGCCTGTGGCGTACTTCCTGCCGTACTCTATCACATGCATACCGCTCATGAGATGAGCGAGGACCGCATCCTCCGTGCTTTGGCTACTGCCGGACTGGTGGGTAACATCGTCAAGCACAATGCTTCTATCAGTGGTGCTGATGTGGGTTGCCAGGGTGAGGTAGGTGTAGCCTGTGCGATGGCTTCAGCTGCGGCATGCCAGCTCTTTGGTGGTAGTCCTGCCCAGGTAGAGTATGCTGCCGAAATGGGATTGGAGCATCATCTGGGTATGACCTGCGACCCGGTTTGCGGATTGGTACAGATTCCTTGCATCGAGCGCAATGCCTTTGCGGCTGCCCGTGCTCTGGATGCTGATCTCTACGCTTCCTTCTCGGATGGTCATCACAGCGTATCATTCGATAGAGTAGTAGAGGTGATGCGACAGACCGGTCACGATCTCCCTTCGCTCTATAAGGAAACCAGCGAGGGCGGTTTGGCAAAAGGCTTTAAAGGAGAATAATGATTAATTAGATGATTTATAATAGATTAAAACGATTTAGTTTAAGTACTTTAGTAATAGTAGTCTGTCTTCTCCTGTCTTCCTGCGGCTCGGATTCTTCCGATGCGAAGAAGCAGTTGAAGACGAAGGCTGATTTGCAGGGCGCCGTTATCGGCGTACAATTAGGTACCACCAGCGACGGCCTTGCCACAGAGTTGGAAAAGAAAGGAGATGGCACCAAGGTAGAACGATACAACAAGGGAGCCGATGCCATTCAGGCGCTCCTCCAGGGTAAGATCGACTGTATGGTGACCGATGAGGCACCAGCCAAGGCATTCCAGCGGGTGAATCCTTCTCTCCGCATTCTGCCGGAAACCTTCGATGCTTCCTCTTTCGCCATCTGTGTGGCAAAGGATCATGCCGAATTGCAGCAGTCCATCAATCATGCCATCCGTATCCTGAAGGCGAATGGCGTCATCGATTCCATCGTCAACCGCCATCTGGAACGGGGCATTGCCGTGGCTTATACGCCTAAGACCTCGGATGTGAAGAAGATTGGACCGGAAGCACTGCAGAAGCTCGGACTGAAGAAGAGTCTCCGCTTTGCCACCAATGCCACCTTCGAACCATTCGAGTACTACCAGGATGGTAAGATTGTGGGTATCGATGTAGATGTGGCGAATGCCATCGGCGATGTGATGGGCGTGGATGTCGAGATTCTTGATATGGAGTTTGATGCCATCATCACTTCCGTACAGGCTGGTAAGGCTGATGCCGGTATCGCCGGTATTACCGTCACCCCGGAGCGGGAGAAGAACATCGGATTCACCGATTCCTACGCCGATGTGCGACAGGTCATCATGGTAAATTCCGAAAATGCAGAAGTAGCTGGTACACAGCATGGATTTTTGAATAAGTTCAAGTCTTGCTTCATCGATGACAACCGCTATGAGTATCTCCTGCAGGGATTGGGCAATACGCTCATCATCACCTTCTTCGCCATCATCCTTTCCGTGATTCTCGGTACGCTGATTGCCATTGTCCGTGCCCGTCACGAACGTCGGGGCGGTTGGCGCATTCCGAATATGCTCTGCCAGTTGTATCTCACCATCATGCGTGGCACACCTACCATGGTGCAGTTGCTCATCATCTACTATGTGGTCTTCGCCTCTGCCGATGTCAACAAGATCCTGGTAGCCGTCATAGCCTTCGGTTTGAACTCTGCGGCATATATTGCCGAGGTCATCCGTTCGGGTATTATGTCGGTAGATGAGGGACAGATGGAAGCGGGTAGAAGTCTCGGTCTTTCTTATGGTAAGACCATGCGACTCATCATCCTGCCACAAGCCTTCAAGAATGTGCTGCCGGCGATGGGTAATGAGCTTATCACCCTGCTCAAGGAGACTTCCATCAGCGGTTACATCGGTCTCGTGGATCTTACCAAGGGTTCCGATATCATCCGCAGCATCACCTACGAGGCAATGATGCCGTTGGGTGTGGTAGCCTGTCTGTATCTCATCATCGTCCTCGGACTGAATGCCGGAGTGAGAAAGTTGGAAAAGCGTTTGAGAAAGAGCGAAAGATAATAGAATGGATAAAATGAACGAGATAATCAAGATAGAAGGACTTCGCAAGCGCTTCGGCGACAACGAAGTCCTGAAAGGCATTACCACTTCCGTCAAGCAGGGCGAAGTGGTTGCCATTATTGGCCCGTCGGGCTGTGGCAAGAGTACCTTCCTGCGTTCCATCAATCTCTTGGAGGAACCTACGGAGGGAAAGATTCTGATCGATGGCATAGACCTCACCTCCTGGGATGTAGATATCAACAAGATGCGTCAGCGGGTGGGTATGGTGTTCCAGCAGTTTAATCTCTTCCCGAACATGACCATCCGCCGCAACATCATGCTGGCACCGGTAGAGTTGGGGAAGATGACCCGTGAAGAGGCGGATGAAAAGGCTACAGAGCTTCTCTCCCGCATCGGATTGCTGGACAAGGCAGACAGTTACCCGGATAGTCTTTCTGGCGGACAGAAGCAGCGTGTAGCCATCGTCCGTGCCTTGGCAATGAATCCGGAGGTTCTTCTTTTCGATGAACCTACTTCTGCGCTCGACCCGGAGATGGTAGGAGAAGTATTGCAGTTGATGAAGGATGTCGCTGCTGAAGGTATGACGATGGTGGTTGTAACCCACGAAATGGGCTTTGCTCGTGAAGTTGCCAATCGTGTGCTCTTCTTCAGTGATGGCTATATCACGGAGGATGGCACCCCTGAAGAAGTCTTCAATCATCCGAAGTCTCCAAGACTCCAGGAGTTCCTGGGTAAAGTCCTGTAGGAGTTATCCTCCTAGTTTCGCAAGTAAGCCCCACACGCCCTGAAAGGGCAGAAGCTCCTAGCCCAGGGCATCGCCCTGGGTGTTAATAGACGCACAGTCATAGCAATAAAACTATTGATTTTACGTTCTTTTCAAAAAAGGGGTTACCTTGCCACACTTTATGGCGTTGAAACAAAGCGTCTTAATGAGCAAGTAAAACGTAATATTAAACGATTTCCAGAAGATTTCATGTTTCAATTGACCAAGGACGAATGTTTAAGGTCGCAAATTGCGACCTTAAACGAAGGACGCGGACAACATTTGAAATACATGCCTTACGTATTTACTGAAAACGGAGTCGCTATGCTTAGTAGTGTTTTACGTTCTGACACTGCGATTGAGGTGAATATTCGAATAATGCGAGCTTTCACTTCAATGCGTCACTTTCTACAGAACAATGCCGAAGTGTTTCAGCGTCTCTCGACTATGGAATACCATCAATTGGAAATGCAACAACACTTGCAAGAATCCGACAAGCGTATAGAAGAAGTGTTCCGTAGATTGGACGAGGGTAATGCAAAGCCGAAGCAGGGTGTGTTATCACCAACCTTGACGGCGAGGTGGTACAGCATATCCGAGTATGTTCCTTTCGGTGAAGTGTTCGTTGAGGAGCGCAACAACATTTGGAATACACCTTATCTTTTCAATGCGAAAGAATTCGATGAGGAGACGGGATTGTATTACTATGGGGCAAGATACTATGACCCAAGATTGAGTTTGTGGACAAGTGTGGATCCTTTGTCAGGCATAGCTCCTAACTATAGCGGGTATAGATACTGTTTTGATAATCCAACTAAATTTGTAGATTTGTTAGGCTTATTTGAAACTAGATCTCAAGCAAAAGAATATCGTGCAATGAATGGTATCAAAGGACGTATCCAAAAAAACGAAGATGGTACATATTCTATAAATCCCATTCATTCCGCTCGATTTAAGAAAAAATAATATAATTTTGAACCAAATTTCCCATCTAAATGAAGATATCATCCATATTAAAATAGAAGCGGACATGGAGCATCATACTTTTCTATGTTCTGGCGGTATTAATAAGAGTCGTCTCAACCCGCTTTGAGACCATAGACCCATCCCACGTCAAATTGTGGGATTTCGTAGGTGGCTTGAGTCCACTCATAGGCGCGATTGTCGTTATCTTGGCGCTTCGAAGAAAAATGAAGACATCTCTTTTTGGTACATCGGTCACTAAGAGCATCCTCACATTAGCGGTGCCTTTTGTTCTGTTTGGCATTGTTGATTACAAGGAGATTGGACTCTGTTTGTGGTTATTGTTTGTATATCTGCTCTATGCCTTCTTCGAAGAGGTGGGCTGGCGTGGATACCTTTATAGCGAACTAATTGGCTGCAAAATCATTCACCGACTGCTGCTCACCACTTTGCTTTGGTTCTTTTGGCATTGCAGAGCATGGCAAATAGGGGATGTGGGCTTCTTTGCCTTGTTGTTCCTTGCTTCTTTTGGTCTTGACAAGCTTATCCGTGATACGCATTCTCTTATACTGGTGGCCTGCTTCCATGGTCTGTTCAATTTTTATTTCAAATGCCTCTCCGACCCAAGCCATTGGTCGTCAATCGTTTGTCTCGTCATCACCATAATGCTGTGGCTCTACATTTGGTATGGGCCAAAAGTCAAGATTTGCTGGAGATAATGTAATGCTTGGGACAAAAAGAAAGGAATACTTTATGATTACAAGAATCATATATCATATGCGCAAGGAGATAAATATCATTGATGCAGCTATGGGAGCGATAAGTTTTGTCCCAGGTTGGGGATGGATAGCTGGAGGCATTTATTTTGGGGCTGATATTGTAACAAAACTCTCTACGGGAAAAAGTATTGGAGAACACCTCGATGCAGCCATTGAAGAGCGTTATGATATAGATAATGGTGTATTATTAGAATGGTAATATGATAGATTATATATTTTATAGAGTATATTGGGCTTATAACAAAAAAAGAGAGTCCGCAAAGTTTCTTGGCCCATTGTATATGGCAATGGTCTTTGCGTTTCTCTTTTTCCCATTCGCATTATTTTTGTGCGAACTATTAAGGGATTCATACCATAGAAATGATGGATATTTGTTATCCATTTATCTACTAATGATATTAATATACTCTTATTTAAGATTTTTCCCTAACAAAAAGATATGGTTGATAAATAAAAAATTCGAAGGGAATGGTTATAATTATAAGATTCCTGATTGGTGTTTTTTCATGGTTCTTCCATTATCCATAGTTTGGGGAATTATAACATACTCTCTTTTGGTAAAGTTTTTCATAAAACCTTTTGCCTTGAGAGGTATTATATATAATATGCTGTAAGCGTTCTATAAAAAATGCAATCAAAAACTCATAGAATTTTTCTTGTCTGGAGTTTTTGATTGCATTTAACGTGAGAGTTGTTTCCACATTCGGCGGTAACACACCGCAATATGTCCCAGCCACGGAATCCAAGCTGGCTCTATTTCCCAAAACTGCCGTATATTCTTCAAGCTTATCAGCACACCTGCCTCCAGCGTAATGAGGCTGGCGAACGAGTGTCGTCCCGAATGGTAGGAATAGGTCTTGCTCGTTTCCGCCAACTTGCAGATGGTGATGAGATCGATACGAACACGATTCGTGCTCAGCAATGGGAAAAGGGTATCTCTTGCCCCGTCCTCGTATTTCGCCATCAGCTCCAACGCCTCGGGCAGGAGTTTCACCCTGGCAAGTGTTCCGGTCTTCTTGCGGTTATAGATGAGCCATTTGTCACCATCCTCCAACACCTTGACATTGGCTTTCGTGATGGAAACGGTGTCTATGAAGGCTGTTCCTGCATAGCAGGCGAAAAGAAACAGGTCACGGCTAACGGATAGTCTCGGCTTGTCTTCGGGCAGTTCCACATCACGGATTTTTATGAAATCAGACATGCTGAGAGCCTTGGGTGTCGTAACCTTTGGAGTGCCAACCCGATAATGGGCGAACAGCAGGTTCTTGCACAAGCCTCGCTCAAAGGCGATGCGGCACATCTTCTTGAAGAGCGACACATAGATGGTGATGGTTCCTGATGAAAAGCCTTTCTCGTCAAGCAAGTAATGGTGAAAGTCACTGATGAAAGGCTCGGTCAGCTGTCCGAAAGCCAAATCAGTCAACCTATACTTCTCCCCGATGAACTCAGCGAGATTCTTGCGAATCTTTCTGTAAGTCCAGACACTGCTCTTCGACATATCGATGCCCTCATGGGTGCTGAGTTCACTGATATGCTCGTCCACGAAGGAGAGAAGGGTGGTCTGTGTCTTGACGCTGCCCTGCAAAGCCTCCTTGACATCCTTAGCCTCGAAGTCCGTTCTCTTTTCCACAAGCACATCGAAAGCCTTTTGGATGGAAAGCAACAACTGCTCGATGTCCTTGTTG
>OIYR01000596.1_pt1 | contig 19843 bp, 10 predicted proteins | sample 1588221 | NCBI WGS metagenome assembly OIYR01 (sample SAMN03283292) | human gut metagenome | biome: human-associated habitat; material: feces | host: Homo sapiens | place: Peru | collected 2012 | reverse complement strand
CTTCAACCTCATATATCGATAAGGATGTTTCATCAGGCAAAAATTACACCTACACGGTAAGGTGCATCAACTCATCTGCAACTAAGTTCACAAGCGGATATGATTCAAAGGGCAAATCCGTAAAATATATTTCAGCTCCGAAGATTACCAAAGCCGAGAGCGTAGACGGCGGTGTAAAAATCAGTTGGAACAAATCAAACGGTGCAGAGCAGTACAGAGTTTACTACAAAGGCAGTAAAGGCTGGACAAGAATGGTCGATACAACTTCAACCTCATATATCGATAAGGATGTTTCATCAGGCAAAAATTACACCTACACAGTCAGATGTCTTAATAAGAGCAAGAACAAATTCACAAGCGGTTACAACAGCACAGGCAAGTCAATTAAATATGTATCTGCTCCTAAGATTTCAAAAACTGAGGCAACATATAACAGTATAACTTTAAATTGGGACAAGGTGAACGGTGCCGAAAAGTATCGTGTATATCGCAAGGGCGAAAAAGGTTGGTCAAGATTGTTCGACACAACAAGCACTACATTTACAGATACAAATTTATATGCTGAAACAGCTTATACCTACACAGTCAGATGTATCAATTCATCAGCAAACAAGTTTACAAGCGGATATAATTCAAAGGGCTTTACCGTAACTACTTTATCAGCTCCTGCGGAGCATACTCATAGTTGGCAGAATATTACCAAAGAAACACAAGTAAAGGTTGTGGATAAGGAAGCTTATACCTACGAAGAGCCGGTTTATGAAGAGCAAGGAAGAGCTATATGTAAGGCTTGTGGCGAAGATATAACGGACAATCTTGAACACATTTTTGAGTGTGCAAAAAAACATGATGGAAAAGCCAGTTATAAAGTTGTAACTGTCAAAGTTCAGGTCGGCACAAAGACTGTAACTGTCCCCGAAAAATCGCACTATGAAACTAAAATCGAAGTAGTCGGCAGAAAGTGTACGGTTTGCGGTAAAGTTGAAATGTTTTCCGAAGAGCATACTCACACTTGGCAAAATGTAACTAAAGAAACAAAAGTAAAGATTGTGGATCAGAAAGCCTATACCTACGAAGAGCCGATTTACGAGGAACAAATTCGTACTATTTGTAAAGTTTGCGGTGCTGATATTACTGGATTTGCTTCAGAACATAATGAGCAACACGCACTCAACGGAGAGCCTGTAAGCTATAAAGCTGAAAGACGTGAAATTCAGACCGGCACAAAAACTATAACTGTACCCGAAAAATCTCACTACGAAACCAAAACCGAAGTAGTCGGCAGAAAGTGTACAGAATGCGGTGAGATAGAGTATTATTGATTTAACTGAGGGGGCGTGCAATATGGCAAAGGTAATACTTCTTAAAGTATTGCTGTTTCCTATAAAACTTGCGTTTCTGATAATTGCATATATGCTAAAGTGTATATTATATATCTTAGCCTTCTTAATAAATTTTATTTTTAACATTTTAGAAGCTATGCAATCAATACTTAAAGTTGTACTGCTTATCATAGCACTGTGCGGTACGATTGTAATGGTAGTTTGTATAAAAAACAACACAATTACATTATTTGACGGTAGCATTGTTATTGCACTTGTTTGGTTGATTGCTATAGCTTTTTCTTTATTGATAAAGTTAGGAAACTCAATTGTAGATTTTATTGACGATATTTGTGACAGAATAAGCGATTTAGTTGCAAGGTTTGTGTTTGGAAAGACTGCTGAATCTCAAGTCATAAATAAAGCCGAAATAGATATTAAAAATATGCAGGAGGTTTCAAAACTCATAAATTTCTTGTCTGAAAATAATTTAAAAAGTGAGTCGGATATAGAAAACAGAGCTACTGAAAAGCACAATGATAGATTGGTTTGAGAACATTGGGGACGGATTAGGTGAATTAGCCATTAGTTTTTTTAAACTGTGAAAGAAAAATGCTTGCATAATTCTCGGATTAGTGTATAATATAGGTGGTGATAGGCTTTAGTCCTATTGTATGGAAATCCTTTGATTTCTGTAAAAAGCGGTGAGTCCTACCATACAAGTGGAAGCATTACAAGAGGTGAGTCCTACCGTATAAGTGGAAGCATTACAAGAGGTGAGTCCTACCGTATAAGTGGAAACTTTTAATCTGTAAAGGGGCTGTTTTTCAGTCCCTTTATTTTTTGGAGTGATTTTATGAAGCAACAAAGACTTAATTTTTATTCTATTGATTTAAAGTATGTGAGAAACCTTTCTCAAAAGGACAGCAATGTTATGTCCACTTCACCCCAAATCCATAAATCTAACAGACCGTTTGTCGGTGTTATTGTGTTGGTAAATGACAGAATGTATTGTGTTCCTCTAACCTCTCCAAAGGAAAAATTTGAAAATAAAAAGAACTCAATTGATTTTTTGAAAATTCGTCATCCGTCGGTAAAAGATGAAAACGGTGCTAATAAAGTTATCGGTGGGTTGAATATAAATAATATGTTGCCTGTCGATTTGTCCTTAATACATAAAATTGATATTTCGATTAAACCGACTGACAATCATAAGACAGTAGTTTATAAACAGCTTATGGCTAATCAGCTTACTTGGTGTCAGACAAATTCTGATATCATAATTAAGCGTGCTAATTCTCTTTATAATATAATTACAGAAAATGCTGATGATAACAAATATCTTGCAAAAAGATGTTGTAACTTCAAAAAATTAGAAGAAGTGCTTGACCGATATATATCAAAACAAAAATCTCCTTTATCAAGAAATCAGATAAAGAAAAATGCTAACACAATTTCACAGCAGAAACACTCCCCACACTCTCAGGATAAGAGCAAGGGACGATAAAACTACATAACAAATTTCAGACAGAGCTTCGGTTCTGTCTTTTTTTTGCCCTTTTTTATGCTCCTGAACGGAGCATTTTTCTTTTTGCGAATAATATCGCCGAACTTCAAAGAAATTTTAAAAAAAATTTAAAAATTTTAAAATTTTTTTCAATTTAGGGGGTGCGAAAACCCGATTTTTACGGAATATATATAGAAACCTTTTTTTAGGAGGAAGTTATGAAGATAAAAAAGAAGATTATTTCGGGCTTACTTACTGCCACTACTCTTGTGAGCCTTTGTGCCTTTAGTGCAGGAGCAGTAAGCACAGACAAAAAGTTTTCAATCGAAGATGCAACGCTTATTCAGAAGAATGTTGTAGGTATGACAACATTTGATGAAAAACAAATTAAGCTGTACGACCTTAATAAAGACGGTGTGATTACCGTTGTTGATTCAACACTTGTACAGAAGATTATCGTAGGTCTGATTAAAGAGCCAACAGAAGAACAATTTGCATATATCAGAGAATTAGCGAAAACATTGGAAGTTGATTACAACTTTCTGTTTTATGACTCTCACTGTTCACTTGACAGCAAGACTTTTTAAGTTTTCATTGTTATTCTTCTTTTGCATCGGGCATTAATTTGTCCGATGCATCCCTACAATCCCCACTAAGGTGGTTAATAATATAAATTTACGGAGGTAAATATGATTCGTGCATCACCCATAAAAGAATACAGTAGTTTTTCTTTTTCAATATTTAAATATTTAGATGAAAGGAGAGAAAAATTTGAATGAAGTTAATTAAAAAAATGCTGTCTGTGTTTTTATGTTTAACTGTAATTATTGGCTCATTGTCTGTCGGTTTGGTATCTGTAAGTGCTGCCTCGGTTAAAGGCAATCGTGGAGCAGACGGCAAAGGTTTTATATACAAAAAAACAGCTGAATATACTTATACAGACGCAAACGGGAAAAAGCACAGTCAGCATTATGAAGGTTGGGAAAATTTTAAGGTTCACTTTTTTGCTCCATCCGGAAAAACCTTGAATTTTTCAGACTACACACAAAGAGCGTACTGTATTGAACCGGATAAAGCATCTGAATTAACAAGTTCTGCTACTGTAAAAAGTACATCTCAATCAGCAGCTTGGAAACAGCTAACTACTGCACAGCAAAATGCAGTTAATCTGATACTAAGTTGGGGGTTCGGAGGTTTTGAATCTCCGTCAAAAAATAAGGTACATTACTATTATGCAACACAGTTGTTAATTTTCGAGATTGTAGCCGGCAAGAGAAATGCTTCAACCTTTGATGCCGTATCCGGAAAACCGTTGCTTACTCCTGCCCATACTATGACTGAGACAAGCTCAGCTGAAACTACTGTAGCAAATGTTACAACAGCATATGACAATATGGTGTCTTGGTGCAAAAGGTCGGTGCGTAATCCGTCATATACAGCATCATCGCTCAGTTCTGCGAAGTCGTATCAAATGTCATATAATCAATCAAACGGACAGTATTCAATCACTTTGACTGATAAGAACGGTACCGCTTCAGTAACTAAAGCATCCGATGTAATCGTCAGCAATTCAAATGTTAAGGTCAGCGTAAGCGGTAAAAAGATAACATTTACCTGTTCTAAAAATCTTGGTACGACAGTTAATGTGACAATGAAAAATTCTTTTTTGAAGGAACATGGAATCAAGAGCAAAAACAGTTTGTATTTAATTACAAGTAAGACCTCTGCATCATATCAGACTTTTGCTCAGGGTTCTAATTATACAGTTAAAGACGGATATGTTAAGTTGACATTTCCGGATGTTGTCAAGTTGCAGCTGCAAAAATCATCATCAAACACGGAGCTTACAGCCGGCAATGATTGTTATAGCCTTAACGGTGCCGAGTATGGCATATACACAGACAAGGCTTGTACCAAAAAAATCGGCAGTATTACAACAAATGCAAGCGGTTACGGCAGTTACAGTAAATATGTTGATTCCTCAGCTTCTTACTATGCAAAAGAAACCAAAGCACCAAAAGGCTATGAGCTTGACGAAACTGTTTATACATTTGTGAGCTCGGGTAAAAAAGACAGCAACGGCTATGCAATTTTTAAAGCAGTTTCGCTGTCTGACAAAAAAACCGAGCCACAGGATAATCCGGTGAATGACCCTGTCGGTATTGTGTTACAAAAAAAGAATGCAATTACAGGCGAAACAACAAGTCAAGGTCTTGGCGGTGCGGTTTTCAGCGTGTCTTATTATGCACAAGAGATTGACAAAGATTACAATATCAAACCCGGTGATACCGCTCCTGCTCTTGACAGCAAAAACCTTAAAAGGACTTGGTATATTGAAACAAACTCAAACGGATATTGTGACCTTAATAAGAGATTTCTTGCAGAAGGCTATAATTCGGATGATTTTTATTTTTGGGAAAATAATCCTGAACCTATAGTCCCTATCGGCACAGTTGTTATAAGAGAAGAAAAAGCTCCCGAAGGGTATTCGCTAAGTGATGTCGTGTTTTACAGACACATTAGTGAAGAAATCGCAGAGATAGCAAAAGACACAAATACTCCCATAAATGTGCCGATTGATGAAATGCCGGCAAAGGCATATATCGGCATACACAAACTTAATCAATCAGGTGTAGGTGTCGCAAATGCTGCATATGGCTTGTACGCTGATGCAGAGTGCAAGCAGAAAGCTGTAAGTACACTCGTAACCGACAAAGACGGTAAAGGTGTTTTCTCTGACAGCGTAGATGTTGGTAAAACATACTACATCAAAGAGCAGACCGCTCCGACAGGCTATGAGCTTGACGATACTGTTTATCCCGTCATTGCAAATGAGGAAAACTCAACTGTTGAAACAGCCGTTATACAGACGATTTATGAGGACAGCGTTAAGGCTGACTTAAAAATCAAAAAATCATCGACTGACGGTATCGTTTCAAATCTGTGGTTTGCAATATCTGATAACCTCGGCAACGAGTACAACGCAGTATCGACTGACAAAAACGGTGAAGCTACAGTAAAAGGATTGCGTGTTTATGACGATAAAGGCAACAAGATTACCTACACCGTCAAGGAGCTTGGCTTTAAGACTACTTTAGGATCTCACAGCTATGGCGGTTACACTTGGACGATAAAGAAAGAAAATGCAATCAGTTATAAAGGTTCATATTTTGAAGGTGTTTCAAACGCTGTATTTTCTGATTGTGACAACGCCTACTCCAGATACTACTACGGCAAATCTTCGGAAGCAAAAACAAATGCTAATGGTAAGTCATTTACACTTGATGAGAACAACACCGTTACATTTAGTTTTCAGAATACCGTCCCTGAAACAGATTTAACGGTTAAAAAAACCTCATACAATGGCAATGTATCTGGGGTTTGGTTTCAAGTGCAAGATGAAACCGGTAAATACTACGGTGAAATTGTCACAGATTCAAGCGGTACAGCTAACTTTTATAACAAATACGGTTATAAGCTCAAAAGCTGTTTGACAGTTCCAAACTCGGCTATTTGCTTTCCTATAAAATATAAGGTTGTTGAAAAAGGTTTTCTCGGCGGAGGCAGTTATTATTTCCCCGAAAATTACTTATCAAAAGTTGAATCAGAGTTTAAGACTGCCAATAAGTACGGTACAACATCTACTCTCAATTATTCGATTTTTAACGCTCCGGCTACAGGTAATATTGAAATCAATAAATCCTCAGAGGACGGAATAATTGAGGGGTTGTATTTTAAAATTGAATCATTTGATGATGAAAGAGAATACGGTGATAATCTCATACCGACCGCAATGGCTTATGATGCAGACGGAAACGAGATTACAAGTATCGTTTTGACTACTGATGAAAATGGTAAAGCAAGTACAGACAATGAGCAGTTCTATGATGCCAATGGCAATAGAATTGATGGTGTACTGCCCTACATTGCTGAACTGAATAGTTTCCCGATTACCTATCGCATAACTGAGATAGGTGTAAAGAAATCTGATGGTTCATACAGTTTTCCAAAGAGATACAATCCACAGAAAACAACAGAATTCTTGCTGACTGACACCGATACATATAGCTATGTTTATAATTGCGAAAACACACTTGTAAAAGGCAGTTTGCAAGTGCAAAAAACAAGCGAGGATAATAAGGTGTCCGGCTTGTGGTTCGATATATCTTGTACGGACACAGGCTACAATGCTGTTGTCAGTACGGATGATGAAGGTTTAAGTGAAGTAATCGAAAATTTGCCAATTTATAAAAGCAATGATGAGCTACTGAGATACACGGTTTCTGAACTCGGTGAGCTTAACGAGGATGGTACTTATTCTTTACCGTATAAGTACAACAAGCCAAAAAGCGTAACAGTTACGCTTAATTCGGATACTGTAGTTTTTGCAAATATCAAAAACACGCTGAAAACAGGCTCTGTTAAGCTGACAAAAACAGACGGCACAAAGGCTCTTGCCGGATCAGGTTGGCAACTCTATTCATCGGATGACACTCCCATCAGCTGTTATCAGACAGGCACAGGAATTTATATGTATAATTCAGTTGCAAAAACTGCAACCGATTATATGGCTACGAATGGTAGTTTGTCAATCAGTAATCTGCCGGTAGGTGATTACTATTTTATTGAATCTGTAACTCCGTCAGGCTATATGCCATACGGTAAAAAGATTGACTTTACAATTTCAGCTGACAATGAAAACACACTTAATATATCTTTAACCGTTGCCGATAACAAATCCGTGTTATCACAAACCGGTGACGGTGGCATTGCTCCATTTTATTTTGCTTCTGTGGCACTCGGAGCAATGGCTATATTTTTCATCTATGACTACCGTAAAGGTAGCAAGAATAAAAAATCCAAAATCAGAAAGGACAAACAAAAATGAAAAAGAAAATCACACGAATTCTGACAGCAGCAATGCTTGCAGTTATGATGGTATTTACAGCAATACCATTTGCAAGTGCTGCAACAAACGCAAATTCTCTTGACGAAGCTAAGAAAGTTTCATTCACACTCAACTGCTCAAAACCCGGATACACATTTACTGTGTACAAGGTTGCAGAGCTCAAAACAACTGAAAATCCATACAAAACAGGCTATGATTCACTTATTCCTTCAATCTCTGATGAGATTTTAAGCGGTAAAACTTCAAGCATTATCTCAGCTCTTGACGGTCTTTCTTCGATTCCGTCAACAGCTTCAACCGTAGGCACATTCACTACTTCAGCAACATCAGTAAAAAAGACTTTTACAAGCCTTGCTCAGGGTTTGTACTACATAAAAGCGACTAACTTTCCTGCCGGTGTAAGAAGTGTTACAAACTCTGTTGTATCACTTCCATATTACAACAACGGTTGGGTTTACAGTATCAATGATATTGACCTCGCAACAAAGGTAAATGACGGTGATGTAGTAACAGGCAAGACTATCACCAACAGCACCAAGGATAATGTTAATTTTACCGATGTAAGCCTCGGCGACACAGTGAATTTTGAAATCAAGTCATCAACAGCCGGTTCAAGCGAAATGAAACTTAAATCATACACAGTTTACGATGAAATGTCAGCCGGTCTTACACTCGACAAGGACAGCGTTAAGGTTGCACTTCTCAATGCTCAGGGTAGCAAAATAGCTGACCTTGCTTCATCTGACTACGCTCTCAATGTAACATCAGAGGTAGACGGTAAGGCTACAACATTCAATGTTTCAATTGCTAATGCTTATTTGCAGAAGAATGATTTTTATGCAGAGGGTGTTACTTATACCTCTGTAACTTATTCAGCAAAGCTTAATAAGTATGCCGTTGCAGGCAAGACGGGCAACCCTAACACAGAAACAAAGCTTGTTTATTCTAACAAGAACGGTGTTAAATCTGAGGTAAACGGTAACACAGTTTATGTTTACACATTTGCAGTAACAACCAATAAGACAGATACAGACGGCAAAGCTCTTGCAGGAGCAGAATTCAGCCTTTTCAAATCAGAAGAGGATGCAAATGCTCTTACAAATGCCATTGCAAGCGGTGTTTCAGACAAGACAGGCAAAGTTATTTACTATAACTCAAACAAGGAAGAAATCAAACTTACAAGCGGTAAATATTATATCGTTGAAACCAAAGCTCCAACAGGCTACAACATTTACGGTAAAGTTATCCCAGTAACAATTGATGTAACTTATAGTACAACAATTGTTGACGGCTCTTATATCACAAACTGCCCAACAGACGGCACAGCAAGCGTTGATGTTAAGGATACAAAGGTTGTCGTTCCGCAGACAGGTGGTGCAGGAACAGTTATGTTCTACTTTGTCGGCACAGCTTTTGCACTCGGCGGACTTGCTACATTGCTTATTCGCAGAAAAGTGAAAGCTACAAACAAGTAATTTTACAATAAACAGGCAATAAACAGGAAAGGAGTACAGCACATTGAAAAAATGCAGAAGCAAATGCTCTTTGATAATAGGATTAATTTTTATGGCTGCATCACTCTGCTTTGTGCTGTACCCTACTGTTTCAAGTGCTGTCAATAATCTATTTGCTGTAAACACAATTAACAACTATACCGCATCTCTTGACAGCATTTCAGCAGCCGACAGGTCACAGTACTTGTCGGCTGCTGCTGAATATAACAACAATTTGTCAGAGCTTGTCAATGGCTTTTCTTACGATACAGACAGCGTGATTGACGGATATGACGATATTCTCAATTTTGGTGACGGTCTTATAGGCTACATTGATATTTCAAAAATCAATGTAAAACTGCCGATTTACCACGGTGATACGGCTAAAGTCCTTGAAAAGGGCGTTGCCCACATTCCTAATACAGCGTTTCCGATTGGCGGTGTGGGTAATCATTCGGTACTGTCTGCTCACACAGGATATCCTACACAAATCTTTTTTGATAATCTCAATGAGCTTTCAGTTGGGGATGAAATCAAGGTATCCGTCCTTGATGAAACACTTACTTATGCTGTTACGGCAAAAAACATCGTGAAACCTGACAATATATCCTTATTGTCCGTTGACGATGAAAAAGACTTATTGAGTCTTATAACTTGTTATCCTTATGGCATTAACAGTCACAGACTTATTGTGACGGCCGAAAGAGTATCAGAAACCGCTTCGCCCGATACTGCCATAATAACAGAAACTAATAACAGAAGTTTTGATTTTATTCTACTGGCAATAATTGCAATAGGTGTAACAACTGTTGTTACTATTGTTACTATATTTGCCATCAGAAAAAGGAGGAAAAATAATGCCTGATATTACAATAGACAAATCATCACTTGTCTATGATGATAACGAATTCGAGTATAAAACAAGAGTTCCCGGTACTTTCGGGGAGAATATTCGTTATCTTTGGATTAAAAAAGACGATGTTGATGAAATCAACGAGGGCAAAACCATACTCACATCATTGGATGACGAGGGTAAATATATGCTTTATGACAAAAACAATAACCTTGCCGAAACAGTCAAAGGTTCAGATTTGTACATAAACCATTATGATCCGGTTAAGGCTAAGAAAAAAGAAAACACAAAAAGCAGAAATTTTGACACTATTAACGAAGAAAAGTCCAAAAGTGTCGGTGTAAAAGGAGAAAATTTTCAATCTGTTCAGACTGAACAGATTGAACAGATTGAAACCGAAACATTAAAAAACACAGAATTGTCAATACCAATTTTTGCTACTCTTTATGACAAATGCAATCGCAAAATTGATGAGCTTAACAGCAAAAATGATAAGCTCAATGCCAAAATTGAAAAGCTCAGCATAAAAAAATCCCGAAATGCAGAGTTTGTATCTACGATTGAATCCTTAAAAGATATTGTACCAAGACCTGTATATTCTGCTTTATCGCTCCTATCTGCAGAAAGACGGCAAAAGATAGTCAATATCAATGAGAAAATTTCTACTCACAAGCTGAGTATTAAATCGAACGAAAATAAAATTCAAAAACATCATAACCGTGCTGATATTTGCAAAAAAATCAACAAGTTTCTTGACAATATGAAGTCAGCTGACGGACGCAAAGAAAATTTCGTTAAGGGGATACAAGAGTATCGAATGATGTCGATGAGGACAACCTCAGAAAAATTTGATGCTACTCAGCATAAACTTAATACTGCCTTAAAAGCATATGGTCAGACTCATTATATATCCGAAAAGCTCAAACTGCAAAAGCAGATTAACAAGTTCACTACAAAGAAAGAAAAGTTAATGCAAAAACTCAAAGCTCTTGACGAGTGGTCAGTAAAGTTTGAAGCAATCAAATCAATGCCCGATAAAGAAGCTGACAATATCATCAACAAGAGCTGTCAGAATATTGTTGATGAGTTTACTACCAACCCACAGGCTCTCAAGAAACAGGCGGATACGATTGTAAGTTCAACTGCAAAAGTTATTTTCGAAGAAAACTATCTTAAAAATGCTGAAATGTCAATTGAAGATGATTATGACAGCATTGACGGTATCATCAACAACGGCAATAAGCAAGAGGAGTATGACAAAGTGGCAAAAACTCAAAACAAAGAACCTGAAGTAATATCTGAAGATAGGTCATCTGATAATGACAGTACAAGATTCACGGTATATGAGAATTTTACTGATTTCGGAAATTATTTTACGGAAAATCGCCTTTCGGGAGCAATTGACAAAGAATATACAGTTGAATTCGGAAAGATTAAAAATGTTGAATTTTTTGAAAATCAAAACGGTGAATTGATGTACAAATCAACAGGGTTGCACGGTGATAAGTTCATTAACAGCGTTGCCGAATCTTTAAAAGAAGCTCGTAACAGTAATGCAATACAGTTAGTTGTTACATATGCAAATGGCTACAAGAACGGTTTTCAGCAGCTCAACACAATTAAAGTGAATCCTGAAAAGGTATTTAACGGTGACGGTGAAATTATTTTTGATAAGGCGGAACATAATGCCGAAAAACAACCGAAGCAACAGAAAAAGTCCTTGATTTCTCGCAATCAGATAAAGCAAAATGCTGACAGAATTGCAAAATCAGAACAGCGTAACAACACTAAATCGAAAGAACAGGAATTATAAATATTATTGGAGCTGTTGCCTTTAGTGTAACGGCTCCTTTTGCTTTAAGAGGTGAATGAAATGATTAAATTATATGGAAATGAGATATGGAACAGTAACACTCCGAATCAGTATAAAAAGGTTATTATAGCTTCTGAAAGTCAGTTTGAGAGCATAACCGATGCTCTCGAAAACGCAGGACTTAATTACTGTGGCTATATTAACAAGAACAAATCATATGTTGCGGTTGGCAGAGCTACTGTTCCGAATCTTGAAAAGTTAAATATCAGTTATGATTCAATAGTCGATTCCAACAACAGGAAATATGTAACAAACAATATCATCGGAACAACCAAATACAATGATATTGGTGATAAGATGTATCGCAAATATAATACTGATTTTGCATACAAGGTTGCTCAAAGACTGTCAGAGCAGGATATTCCGTTTTCGGGCAGAATATTCGGTAAAAATACAACTATTACGGTTGACAATACATACAAAGATGCCATCAACGCAATTGCTCACGAAATTCGTGAGCAAAGAGAGCTTTTATACAATGATAAAGCAGTCGAAAAAAACGAACCGTCTGCAACGGTTAAAAACAGCGTAAGAGTTTCTGAAGATGATAACACGGATAATCTGTTAAATGCTCTTTCGGTACTGCACTATAAAGCACCTCAGTTGGAGTCTTTGAATTCTACGGTTGAGCTGCTCAACGACCATCCGGAGCTGATTGACTTATTCAGTACGATGTTTGAAGACACTTCCGACTTTAAGCCTGAACAGTTAAATATGTTATCTATGAATTTTGTCAAGACATACTCAGGTCTTTCGGATTCTGAATTGATTTTTGCAAATATTGCTGATTTCAATGAAATTAAGCAATCGTTCATCAATACAAATCTTGCCGATAAGCTGATTGAAAACAGAGGTTACTCTTATGCTCAGTCCGAGCTAATAAGAGCTATGGTTGATATGGGTATAGATTACGACACAATCAATTTACTTGATTATACTTTTTCGCTTACGGAAATGCAGTCGTTTATAGGTGCGTACACCCGAAATGATTATAATTCTCTTATAAATCTTGTAACTAAGGTCAAATGTGTTACACGAAGTGAAGTGGAAGGTATGATTTCTGACGGTACATATACCCCTGCTTTACCCGACTTTAACACTCTTGAGAAAACCCTTTATTTTCAAGAGTCCGAAGCCGAAAGTATTACATATATGTACTATAATCCTGACGCATACTCCGGCGGTCAGTTTGTAATTACCGATGTATCTTACAAACAGATAGCGGAAGCTAACAAAGAATACGGAGATGATTTTTCAGGATTCTTTGATTTTCTTGATACAACAGGCAAACAAAGGTTAATTGATATCGGCAGCGAAAGTTTCAGAACCGCTGTTAAAAAGTTTTACAGCGGTACGGAGTTTGCCGAAGGTCTTAATGCAGATATTCAGCACAAGCTCGTTGAGCTTGCAGTAGTTCCCGAAATCAAATTACCTGAAGTACGGAAAATAGAACTTATAAAGGTCGGTGATTTTTATGAAGTCAGAGGTGAGAACGCAAAAACCGTTGCAGATATTCTCGACCTTGTTTCTACAACAAGAAACATTAACGGTTCTTCAGTTGATACAGTCGGATTCCCTGATTTTAAACTGAATGATAATACTGAACTTCTTAAAACACAAGGATTTACTGTGAATATCAAATATGAGGAGCTTGCACCGTTTTATGAGGAACACGACGAGCTTGACGACATAGATCCCGCAGTTATTCGTCAGCAGCTTGAGGACGCAGGGATAGTCAACGGTGAGCTTGTCGATGAAGATAAGCTGAACAGTGATCCATTTATTCAACAGGTTATGGCTGTCGCAGAAGCCGATATAAAGCTTGATAAAGGTGAAAATGAGAAAGCCGCAGATTTACCGATAACGGAAAGCAAAGAAAGAAAAGTCAGGAGCGATGAAAAATTACAGAGCGTTGACGAGCTTACCGTGGAGGTTGAAAATGCCGCACCGTCAAGAGCAGAAAAAGCTGAACCGCCTACATTGTTTGATATGGTCGAAAGCTCAGAGCAGACCGAAACAAGCGTAAATGATGAAAAAGCCAAAAACTATGTAATTGAGGACAGAGAAGCTGTCACGGGAGCAAAAACAAAGTTTCAAAATAACATTGCTGCCATTAAGATTTTAAAGCAAACGGAAGCAGAAAACAGAGCGGCTACACCTGAAGAACAAGGTCAGTTGTTCCTTTACAGCGGTTGGGGCGGTCTTGCCAATGCTTTTGAGTCTGATAATGATAAATGGAAAAATGAGTATTCTGAACTCAAGGGTTTGCTTACGGATGAAGAATATACCGCAGCACGGTCAACTGTGCTTGATTCATTCTACACAGATACAGCAATCGTTGACAGTATATATGAGGTCATTCGTAACGCAGGATTTGAGGACGGCAACATACTTGAGCCTGCAATGGGCGTAGGAAACTTTTTCGGCAGACTTCCCGAAGAGCTTCGTGATAAGGTAAATCTGTACGGTGTCGAAAAAGACAGCTTATCGGGCAGAATAGCTCAAAAACTGTATCCGCAAGCTGACATAACGATTGACGGCTTTGAGAATACTCGTTTCAATGACAACAGCTTCGATGTTGCAATCGGAAACATTCCTTTCGGCGATTTCAGTGTTAATGATTCTAAATACAACTCAAAACATCTGAAAATTCACGATTATTTCTTTTTGAAATCACTTGATAAAGTGCGTGACGGCGGCATTGTGGCTTTTGTAACTTCCAAAGGTACGCTTGACAAAAAGGACAGCTCTTTCCGCAAGACCTTGGCCGAAAGAGCGGATTTGGTAGGTGCTGTGAGATTGCCGAATAACGCCTTTAAATCGGCAGGAACGGAGGTTACAGCTGACATTATATTCCTCCAAAAAAGAGAAAAAAAGTCAGAAATTGAACCGTCTTGGGTACATACAGGACAGCTTGAAAACGGATTAACCGTCAACAATTATTTTGTTGAGCATCCCGAAATGGTACTTGGCAATATTGTTGAGGGTAATAAAATGTACGGCAGAACAGACGATACAATGTGCGTGCCGTTTAATGACGGCAGAACATTGTCGGAGCTTCTTTCCTCGGCGGTAAAGAATATCAATTTTGATTATTCCGCTTCTGCGGAAAAGCTGACTCCGGTTTCCGAATATTCAACAGTCGAACCGGTAAAACTGCGTTTACAAAGCTTTTATCGCAGGGACGGCGAAACATATTTTTACGGTTCTGACAAGGACGGTAATATAGTTAATGTTTCCGCAGACAAAGCGGTTGGAAAAAAGTTAAATCACGAACGCATCAATTCCTTTATTGATATTCGTGACACCTTGCGTGAATTGCTTGATGTTCAGCAGTACGATAACAAGGATTCAGAAATAGCTCAATTGCAGGAAAAGCTCAACAACTGTTATGACAGCTTCTACAGTAAGTACGGTTTGCTTCACAGCAATTACAATCACAGCTTGTTAAACTCTGACGGAGCATATCCGCTTGTTGCTTCTCTCGAAGCCGATTTTGACAAAGATAATAATTTGCTTGTTAAGAAGTCCGATATTTTTACAGAGCGTGTAAATAAGCCGACAGCAACAATAAGTCATGTTGATACGGCTGAAGAAGCTCTTGCTGTCTGCGTTGCAGAAAAAGGTGTTATCAACTTCGAGTATATGAGCCAAATTACGGATGTGCCACCCGAAGATTTGAAAATCGGGCTGAGAGAAAAAGGTGAAATATTTGCCGTACCGTCACATACAGGCAATGAGGACTACGAATATCAAACTGCTTCCGAATATTTGTCGGGAGATATATATGCAAAGCTTGACATTGCAAAAGCATACGCTTCGGTCAACGGCATATATGAATCAAATGTTGTCGCCTTAAAGGAAGTATTACCTACTCCTCTGAAAGCCGGCGATATTGATATTAACCTCGGAGCTACTTGGATTGATAAAAAATACTATGAGCAATTTATGTATGAGATTTTTGAAACACCGCAAAGCCTTAAATCGGATTATGTGTCAAGATTTTTTAAATCCGACAGAATAGAGCTTGACTATTCAGAGTATTCCGGCAGATGGAATATCACGAATAAGAGAGCGGATTTGTCGGTAACTACTGTAAAGACCTACGGTGCAAGCGGATTATCTGCATATCAGATATTTGAATCCGTTCTCAATTTATCCGAACCGAAAGTGTATAAAGACAAGGTTGACGAATACGGTGTTGTTGAGCGTGATAAAAACAATAAGCCTGTAAGAGTGCTTGATGTAGAAGCGACTCAGGTTGTACAGCAAAAAGCCAATGCCATTCGCCGTGAATTTAAGAATTGGATTTTTAAAGATGCTAACCGCCGCAGAGATATTGTTGACACATACAATCGCACATTCAATTGCGTCCACGCACGAGAGTATGACGGTTCACACCTTAATTTTCCGGGAATGAATTCAAACATTCAGCTTCACGAACATCAAAAAAATGCCATTGCTCACGCTATTTACGGAGGCAACACACTGTTTGCTCATTCGGTAGGTGCAGGAAAAACCTTTGAAATGATAGCTACTGCTATGGAATGTAAACGGCTTGGGTTGTGTCACAAATCCTTGTTTGCTGTACCGAATCATCTGACAGAACAGGTGGGAGCAGACTTTTTGAAGCTCTATCCCAACGCAAACATATTGGTTGCAACAAAGGATGATTTTAAATCATCAAACCGCAAGATGTTAATGTCAAAAATTGCAACTGGCAATTATGATGCCGTTATTATCGGACATACGCAATTAAAGATGCTGCCCCTATCTCCTGAAAGGCAGGAAGCCTTTTTACAATCTCAAATTGATGATATTGTTGCCGGTCTTGCTGAGATGAAAGCTCAGGACGGTAATAAATTTACCGTTAAGGAAATGGAGCGTACAAAAAAGAATCTCGAAAATCAGCTTGAGAAGCTTCAATCAAGTAAGAAAGACAATACCGTATATTTCGAGGAGCTTGGAATTGACAAATTGTTTGTTGACGAAGCTCACGAATTTAAGAATCTGTACTGTGCAACAAAGCTGCAAAATGTTTCGGGTATATCTTCAAGAGCTTCTCAGAGGGCAACAGAGCTGTTTGCAAAATGCCGTTATCTTGACGAAAAGACAGGCGGCAAGGGTGTTGTATTTGCCACAGGTACACCGTTGTCAAACAGCGTTACAGAGCTTCACACAATGATGAGATACCTTAATTATGATTTTCTTGCAAGTCACAACAATATGCAGAATTTTGATAATTGGATTTCTGCATTCGGTGTGCAAAAGAAAGAATACGAGTTAGCTCCGGCAGGAAACAAGTTTAAGGAACGAACAAGGATTGCGGAATATTCCAATCTGCCTGAGCTTATGTCTATGTTTAAGATGGTAGCCGATGTAAAGACGGCTGAAACTCTTAAACTTAAAGTGCCTGATTGTGAGCTTCACATTGTTGATGTAGAGCCTACAGAGCTTCAAAAGGAGCTTGTCGATGAGTTATCCGACAGAGCAGATGAGGTTAATTCAGGCTCCGTAGATCCGTCACAGGATAATATGCTCAAAATTACCGGTGACGGCAGAAAGCTCGGTCTTGACCCCCGACTTATCAGTCCCGATTTTGAAGATAATCCAAATACAAAGCTGAATGTGTGTGTAAACAATGTATTTGACATTTATACAGACACAGCAAAAGACAAGCTTACTCAAATTGTTTTTTGTGACCTCGGTGTGCCGTCAAAAAACACAGGCAATGACTCCTCAAAAGAGCAAAACGATAACAAGAGTGTTGCGGAACTTGACTCTCTTGAGGAAACAGGCAAGTTTTGCGTGTATGACGACATAAGGGACAAGCTCATTGCAAAGGGCATCCCTGCGACTGAAATAGCATATATACACAATGCAAAAACCGAAGCTCAAAAGTCTGAATTGTTTTCAAAGGTCAGAAGCGGTGAAGTGAGAATTTTACTCGGTTCAACTGGCAAAATGGGAACAGGCACAAATGTGCAGGACAGAATCATTGCTCTGCACGATTTAGATGTTCCGTGGCGACCGGCAGACCTCGAGCAGAGGCGTGGCAGAATGGTCAGACAGGGCAATATTAACGACAAAGTGCATTTGTACAGATATGTTACCAAAGGCACTTTTGATGCGTACAGCTATCAGCTCCTCGAAACCAAGCAAAAATTTATCAGTCAGGTTATGACTGACAAAGCTCCTGCACGCAAGTGTGCCGATGTTGACCAAGCGGCTCTTTCATATGGCGAAATTAAGGCTCTCTGTACCGGCGATGACCGTATCCGTGAGAAGCTCACGCTTGATAACAGAGTAAAGGAGCTTAACTCTCTCAAAGCTGATTACAACAATACAAAATATGAGCTTGAAGATGCTGTTGCGGCTTATCCCGAAAAACGCAAGCAACTCCTTTGTACTATCGGCAACATAAAATCCGATATTGATAATGTTAAGTCATTTGTCGATAAGGACGGTAAACTTATTTGCAAATTAACTTTAGGTTCTCAGACTTTTGACCTGAGGAACGATGAGGAACGAAAAAACGCTGCCAAAGCTCTTACAACTGCTGTTGCCCAGGTTAGAACAGCCGACAACAGAAAGAAGCAGGTTAGCATTGGCAACATTTGCGGATTCGATATAAGCGTTATAAACAACGGAAATGTGTATGATGACATTGTAGTTACAATCAAGGGTAAATATTCATATTCTGCTCAGCTCGGTGTTTCTGCTGTGCATAACCTCAGTAAAATAGAGGGACTGCTGTACAAAACCGAAAGTGTTCTTGATTACAGTCAGAATTCTCTTAACAAGCTTGACCTTGATTACAAAACAAGTGTTGCTCTGCTTGAAAAGCCTTTTGAATATGAAGCGGAATTGCAGGAAAAGTCAGCACGCCTGTCTGAATTAACAAAGATTTTGAACATTGAGCTTGCTCACCAAAAAACAGAATCAAAGCCCAAAACGCATTACTTTGGTAAGGATAAAATCCTCGGCAGGAACAAATCTTCAAAGCAAATTCAGAATAAAACAGTTATGAAATCAGAGCCTAAAAGGAGTGAACCTGAATTATGATAGTTTACGCAAAAGGAGATATAACAAAATTTGATGTAGATGCTATTGTAAATGCATCCAACGGTTTTGGCTATATGGGAGGTAAAAGATGTGTTAAAGAATTACATAGAGGAGTTGCAGAGAGCATTCAATTTGCATCTCAAGGTGCTGTTGAACGGCTTGCAAGAGCAAAATGTAAGGCACACTCCTTTTTTGGTTATTCACCCGGAACTGTTTTTGTGACTGATGCTCCAAATCTTGGTTGTAGAAAAATAATACACGCAGTTACTATGCGTACTCCGGGTAGCAAAGCAAAAATCAAAAAAATTATGGAGCTGATTCTAAAGATAGTAGCGGTAGCTGAAGATTTAAATATGAAATCAGTAGCCATACCTTTACTTGGTTGCGGAACAGGTGGACTTGACAGAAAAACCGTTCAAAATTTATTAGCTCATAATCTTATAAGTGACAAAGTGACTTTTTATATTGTTACTTCACTTTAAAATCAGAAATTCTTTTCTGAATTTCTTTTTAAAACACTTGTTTTTTCTTAGTTATAACATATAATAGTATTTGAACGATGTTGGTTACTCATCTTAGTGTTGTGCTTCGCTACCGTCTGACCACCATATCAGGAGAATGCGACATTTTTAAGGTTGTGCTTCGCTACCGTCTGACTACCATATCAGGAGAATGCGACAAAAAGTAACGATTTTTGGAGCAACTGCATTATATGCAGTTGCTCCCTTTTATTGAGGAATGAATAGCGTAGATAAATATTTTTTATTTAATTTAAAAAGCAGCCGTTCAGATGGCTCTGAACGGCTCTTTTTTGTTGTCCT
>OIYR01000594.1_pt1 | contig 19846 bp, 24 predicted proteins | sample 1588221 | NCBI WGS metagenome assembly OIYR01 (sample SAMN03283292) | human gut metagenome | biome: human-associated habitat; material: feces | host: Homo sapiens | place: Peru | collected 2012 | reverse complement strand
CTTGTAAGGCAGATGCTCTCCCAGCTGAGCTATGCTCCCACATGCCTTTGTCGCTTCAATCGATTGCTGGTATCTCTCAGCGACGAATATTATGATACTACAAACCAATCCAAATGTCAACACTTTTTTTAAAAATAATTAAAAAATTTCTTAAAAATGCCACCTGCCCGATTATCGGGCAGGTTTGTTAAACTTTTCAAAAAATTCGTTTTTTGACATCAGCTTTGCAAAGCCGTATTCCTTGCAGATGTTCTCACAAATTCTTTTGGTTTCATCGTCCATATCGCAGTCAAGGCAAATCACATAGTCGTGTTTTCCTCTGCTGATCCACTTGACCTTTGACGCTGCGCTTCGCAGAATCATTTCTGCGTCCTCACATTTTCCGCTTATCGGAGTGACAAACATAACAGACTCGTTGGTTTTGTACCTGAGCAAATAAAACGAGATCTCTCTTATCAGCGCAATCACGCCGATTACCGCAAACACCACAAGCAAAACAGCCGAAACAGTTTCCATATGATTCACCTCGATATATTTTATTTTAATTTTTGAAAATGGTGCAGTATATTTTTGCTTTTGCGGTCAAAAATAATATCAGCAACGCCGCAAAATTTTGCAGGCATTGCAATCAGTATTATCCAAAAATTTTTGAGGTGATTAAAATGACAAACAATTCTTATGCAAATCAGTGCATTAAGTGCACTGTTGTAAGCTGCAAAAACCACAACAAGGATAAGGACTACTGCTCGCTCGAAGAAATCAAGGTAGGCACACACGAACCCCATCCGACCCAGTGTCAGTGCGTTGACTGCAACAGCTTTGAGTTAAAGTAAGCGGTATATAGCCGAATTCACACAAAAGGCACCCTCAGCAGCAGCCGAGGGTGTTTTGTTTTGGACAAATGTTGTAATATTTTTTTGGTTACGCTATAATGTACATATAAAAATCGGATGTGATAATATGAAAAAGAATAAATATAAAATTCTTATCGGCATTTGCGCCTTAATCTTTGCACTCGGCATTGTCGGCAGTGCGGTCGTGCTGCTTTTGCCTAAGAAAAACACCGTCAATATTGTTCGTGACTCAAAGGTGCTTTATACCTTTGACCTTTCCAAAGCCGAAGACACAACCTTTGACATCGACTATAACGGCAGTACAAATACAGTTGAGATAAAGGACGGCAAGATTCGTGTTTTAAAGGCAGATTGCCCGGACAACACCTGTGTACATATGGGCTGGCTCAGCTCGTCTGCTATGCCGATAGTGTGCCTGCCCAATCACCTTGTGATTGAGTTTGCGGAAAATAATTCAGAAATTGACGCAGTGGCAGGGTAGGACTATGAAAGCAAAACGAATTGCAGAGCTTGCGATGCTTTGCGGAATTTCACTTATAATATTTATTGTTGAGCAACAGATTCCAAATCCGTTTCCGATTCCCGGTATCAAGCTGGGGCTTGCAAACATAATAACCGTCTATGCGGTATATCATTACAGGGCATATGAGGTCGCTATGACAGTTTTTGTCAGAATATTGCTTTCGTCAATTTTTTGCGGCAACATAACGGCGCTTATCTACAGCTTTGCGGGCAGTACGCTTTGCCTTGTCGGAATGTTGCTTTTGAAAAAAATCATTGATGAAAAACACATTTGGATAGCAAGCATATTTGGAGCGGTTTTGCATAATACAGGACAGATGATTGCGGCGCTGATAGTCTTGCAGACGTTTCAGATAATTGCGTACTATCCGTTTTTGCTGGTATCGGGATGCCTTGCAGGATTATTTACGGGCTTGTGCGCTCAATTTGTTATTGCAAGGCTTAAAAAAAGCGAAGGCTGACCTGTTTTTGCAAATAAAAAGGGACGGTTAAACCGCCCTTTTTTCAGATAACATAATCGTTTGCGTATTTTTCTCGCTGTTGATCAATAATATCCTGCAAAGTAATGCCGTCAAGATATTCGTTAATGACCTTATCCAGCCCTTTCCAGACAGGAAGCGTCATACAGTCATCGCATCTGTCACATTCAATCGGATCGTGGTCAAGACACGCAACGGGGGACAAACTGCCCTCGGTAAGCCGCAAAATTTCGCCTACCGTATATTTGCTCGGTGCCTTTGCAAGTCTGTAGCCGCCCTGATAGCCTCGATTTGCGGTGAGGACGTCCGATTTGTTAAGTATGGGTATTATTTGTTCAAGATATTTTTTTGATATTCCCTGACGTTTTGCAATGTCCTTAAGCGCAATGTAGCCGTTTTCCTGATGTTGTGCAAGGTCCAGCAGCATACGCAGAGCATAACGTCCTTTTGTTGAAATTTTCATTTGTTACACCTCTTATTTAATAATACCATATATTTAGTAGGTATTCAAGTGGTGACCTACGTTAATTATTTAATGCACATAAATGCGCTCATTGTTCCTCTATGTCCCTTTGTTGCACGGTGACTCCACAAAAGCTCGCTGTTGCAGTTTGTACAAATGTCGGAAACCGTGATGTTTTTGGGCTGAACTCCCGAATTTATAAGAATCTGACGGTTTGTTTCAAGCAAATCTATCATATATTTTCCGTCGCCCTTAGGGAACACGAATTTGCTGTTGTCAAGTCCGTCAAGCGCAATAAAATTGTCTGCACACGGTTTGTCAACCTCGTAACAGCAAGCCGATATGGCAGGCCCGATTGCCGCTATTATGTTGCTCGGATCTGTGCCGTAAAGCTCGTGCATTTTTTTAACTGTCTTTTCGCCTATTCTGCCAACCGTTCCTCTCCAGCCTGCGTGAGCAAGCCCGATAGCTTTGTTTTTAACGTCAACAAAAAACAGCGGCGTGCAGTCGGCGTAGTATGTTACAAGCGTAACGCCTTTCTCGTTTGTGATTATTGCGTCAACGCTTTCAATGTCCTTTGGCTTGTATATTCCGACTCCGATATTTTTGCGTGTGACGGCACGCACAAACGTGTGATGATCCTGAGAAGAGGCAGTCAGACTTTCAAAATCAAAGCCTGCGCTTTTGCACAGCCGTTTGTAATTTTCGGTAACTGCTTCGGGCTCGTCGCCTCTGTTAAATGCCATATTCATTGAAGTGAATTCACCTTTTGACACTCCGCCGAGGCGCGTTGAAAAGGCGTGGTTGATAAAACTGATTTCCGACAGGGAATTATAAGTGAGATATGGAACGCTGTCGGGGTTGTTGAGCGTCATAACATTTGATGAAAAATTCAAAATAAAAGCCTCCGATAATATATTTTACTTGAAACTGACAAACACGAATGTTATAATTTAGAGGAACAAGAGGTGATTGTATGAAAAACAAGCTTTTCGGAAATCGCATTCCGCCAAGCTGTACATATTGCAAAAATGCTTTGTCTGACGGATATGCAGTTGTATGTTCAAAGTCAAAGCAGATAAAAAACGGCAAATGCAGATCGTTTGATTATGATCCGCTTATGCGTGAGCCAAAGTCGATAACGCTCCACGGTACATACACTGCCGAGGATTTTAAGCTGTAATCCTAATATACCGATTAAAATTATGGGCGAACACCGTTCGCCCTTAGTTTTTGTGCGGTTACGCCATCTGAAAATCCCTTATGTAACCGTTGATAGATTTTTGCAAAACTTCCTTTGCTTTTTCAACTCCGGCAAATTCGGTCACGCTGGTTTCCTTGCCGTTTTCGAGCGTTTTGTACACTTGAAAGAAGTGTTTTATTTCCTCAAAATAATGTCTGGGCAGTTCGCTTATGTCGCCAAAGCAGTTGTAGTTCGGATCGTTTACGGGAACGGCGATGATTTTTTCGTCGTTGCTGTCGTTGTCAATCATATTAAGCACGCCGATTGGTTTGCACTCAACAAGCGTCATCGGCCGAATGTTTTCACTGCAAAGTACCAAAACATCAAGCGGATCGCCGTCGTCGGCAAAGGTTCGGGGAACAAATCCGTAGTTTGCGGGATAATGAGTGGACGTAAACAAAACACGGTCAAGCTTCAAAAGACCTGTTTCCTTGTCAAGCTCATATTTGTTTTTGTCGCCCTTTGAGATTTCAATAACGGCATAAAACTTATCTTTTGTAATCCTTTTTGGCGAAATATCGTGCCATATGTTCATACATTAACCCTCCGTTTAATTATGATCAGGTTTAAATCGAATTTCACTTAGATTTAAATCGGAGCAATACTACACTTAGATTATAAATAAAGCATCGGGCGTTGTCAAGAAAAAGACAGCGCCCGATTAATTTATATGTGATATTTATGAAAAACTATTCTTTAAAAACCAACAGCTTGTAGCTATCAATTTGCAGGGCGTCGGCAATGTTAAACAACAGTTCAATGGAAAACGCTTTTATGATGTTGGGTGCTTCAATGGCGCTGAGGTGTGAGCGGCTGATGTCAACCATTTCGGCAAGCTCCTCCTGAGTATATCCCCTCAGCTTTCTGAAATATGCGATGTTCAAACCGAGCTGTACATACTTTTCGGCGTTGTTTGCCGAAATTGCTTTTGCTTTAGACATATCTTATCACCCACAAAAAGCATAACCTATCTAACAAAAAATATAAATAACTTAATAATAAGCACTTGCTCTCTGTTAGTAAGCGTGTTATAATCAAAGTGCAATTATTCGGCACACCTGCGGCACAAAACGAGTGCGGCGGTTCGGTGTGAGCGTATATTTTAAGCCAAACACCGAGATTTTAATTAATTTAAAAATACCGATGTAACTTTGATTCAAAAGTACATTGCAGGCGATTATTCCTATATTGGAAGCATAGGGCAGGAAGAAAGCTTGGACTAATGATGTTTGATTTACGGCTTTGATATAAAAACGAAAAGTTATAAAATATCACATATTTTCCGAAGTAAATGCTCCCCGAAGAAAAGGGGAGCATTTTTGTATAGGTTATTTTTTTATTTTTTCGGCGATGACCTTTATTAATTGAATAACGACTGTCGGGATAAACGCCAAAAGTCCGATATAACCGACTTGTGCTGAGGTGAGTATTTCAACGCTGAAAAGCGGCTGCATAAACGGTACAAAAAGTACGAATGAAAGGAAGAATACGCCTGCCAAAAATGCGGCGATACTGTAATAGTTGGAGGTCAGTCCCAGCCTGAATACCGAGTGCTTACTGCGGCAGTTAAAGCCGTGGAACAGCCGTGCAAGCGTTAGTGTTGAAAAAGCCATTGTGCTTGCCGTTGCGGCGTTTACCTGCAATCCGATATAAAATGCAATTATAGTTGACAAAGCAATCAATGCACCCTGACCGAACATAAGACAGACAAAATCCTTGCTCAAAATTCCCTGCTTCGGGTCACGGGGCTTTTGCGACAGAAGGTCTTTTTCGGGTTTTTCCATACCTATTGCGATAGCAGGCAAAGAATCGGTCAGGAGGTTGATAAACAGCAGATGCACAGGCTCAAACGGTATCGGAAGCGACATAAGCGATGTATAAAGCACCGCAAATATTCCTGCCATATTGCCCGATAGCAAAAACAAAATTGCGTTTTTGATGTTGCGGTAAACGTTTCGTCCGTTTGCTACCGCTTTGATTATGGTTGCAAAGTTGTCGTCCTGCAAAATCATTGAGGCGGCGTCCTTTGAAACCTCTGTTCCCGTAATGCCCATTGCTACGCCGATGTCGGCTTTTTTGAGCGCAGGGGCGTCGTTTACGCCGTCGCCCGTCATAGAAACAATGTTGCCCTTTCTTTGCCAGGCTTCAACAATTCGTATTTTATTTTCGGGTGATACACGAGCATAAACCGAGATTTTTTCAATCTTTTTATCGAGCTCTTCGTCGCTCATTGCGTCAAGCTCAAGCCCTGTAACCGCAAGGTCACCCTCACGCATAATTCCTATCTGTTTTGCAATCGCCGACGCAGTTATCTTGTGGTCGCCTGTTATCATAACGGGCTTTATGCCGGCTCTTATTGCGTCTGCGACAGCTTGCTTTGATTCCTCTCTCGGCGGATCTATCATAGCGACAAGACCGAGGAAAATATAGTCGTATTCCGTGTCAACGTTAAGTTCCTCATCTGATTCCTTGTATGCAAATGTCAGAACTCTGAGTCCGCTTTCGGAGTATTTTTTGTTCTGCTCAAGAATGGATTTTTTGTCATCGTCGGTGATTTTGCGTACTCCGTCCTTTGTTGCGATTTTTATGCACCTTTCAAGGATAACGTCGAGCGCACCCTTTGTGAGAATATGCGGAACGCCGTGCATTTGATACTTTGAACTCATCATCTTTCGGTCGGAGTCAAACGGAACTTCTTCAATTCTTTTCAGTCCGTATCTTATTGTGTTTTCGTCAAAGCCGATGTTCCTAAAGGTTTCAAGCAGGGCGTATTCCGTAGGGTCGCCGATACCTTTTCCGTCAACTATGCTTGAATCGTTGTTTAGCACCATATCATAGAGCAGATGACGGTGACTTTCGATATTCATATCAAGCTGTTCTTCAATAATACTTTCGCCGTTGATGTATATTTTCTGAACGGTCATTTTGTTCTGGGTCAGCGTACCTGTTTTGTCGGAACAGATGACCGAAACGCATCCAAGGCTCTCAACCGCCTTTAAATCTTTGATAACGGCGTTTTCCTTTGCCATTTTCTGAGTTCCCATAGCCTGAACGATAGTGACGATTGAACCAAGCGCTTCGGGAATTGCGGCAACTGCAAGCGCAACCGCAAACATCAGCGCATTAAGTATTGTGTCCTGATTGATTGTTCCTGCCTGCCACAGGTTAAGTCCGAACACAACGGCGCTTATTATCATAATGATTATTGCAAGTCGGCTCGAAAACTTGTCAAGGCTTTGCTGAAGCGGAGTTTTCTTTTCCTTTGCCGAATTCATAAGCTCGGCAATTTTACCTATCTCGGTGTTCATTCCCGTTGCCGTGACGGCGACTATCGCCCTGCCGTAGGTGACAAGACTGCCCGAATATACCATATTAGTCCTGTCGGCAAGCACAACTTCACCTGATATAACGTCTTCGCTTTTGTCAACGTTCGTTGATTCGCCTGTAAGCGAGCTTTCGTTGACTTGCAGAGAATAATTGTTGATTATTCTTCCGTCGGCAACAACAAGGTCTCCTGCTTCCAAAACGATAATATCGCCCTCAACAACGTCCTTTGAGTCAATCTCAATTTTTTGCCCGTCACGAATTACTTTTGCACTCGGCGATGACAGCGATTTAAGGCTTTCGAGCGATTTTTCTGCTTTGATGTGCTGAACAGTACCCAATATCGCATTCATCGTAATAACTGCAAAAATAACTATAGTGCTTTCAAGATTGCCCGAAAAAATTGAGATAATTGCCGCTATAATCAGTATTATTACAAGCAGGTCGGCAAATTGACTTAAAAACACCATAAACGCCGATTGTTTTTTTGTTTCCTGCAAAACATTCCTGCCGTTTTTTTGCAAAAGCTCTTCGGCTTTTTCCGAGGTGTGACCGTCGCTCGTTACGCCGAGTTGTTCCAGCACCTCTGATTTTGAAAGCTGATAAGGATTTTTCATAAAAATTCCTCCAATTATTTTTTACGGAATCAGGCTTGTTCCGTTGTCTTTGGTGTAGTTCATAATATATTATACAAACAAAAAAGACTTTTATTGCAAGGCACAGCAAAGCTTTGCAATAAAAGTCTCGTTCTTTAAAATATATCCGATACCCGCATCGGGGTATGTGTACTGACGAAATATATCACAGATATTTCTGCGAACTACTCCCCTTTATTAACGCAATTCTATCATAAATTATCATTGGTGTCAACACTGAATTTTTCATCCGGTGTTTTTGGAGCTTTGGGCTTTTTCGGCTTGCTGAGCATTGCAAGAATTATTCCGATAAAACACAGCACACAGCCGCTGCCTGTAAAAACAGCCGAAAAATATACTCGGTTAAACGCATACGCAACCACAATTCCGGCAATGAGCAACCCAACCGCTACGCAGAGCAGGATAAATGCAATTTTGAACAAGACGTTCATTTTTTTTGGCTTTTCCATTAATATCATCCTTTCCCAAGGTTGTTTGCAATATCGGCAAAGTTTTGCATACTCAATTTTTCGGCTCTTGCGTTTATCGGAATATCGGAGCCTTCAAGCAGGCTTATCACCATAGCTTTTTCTATTCCAAGTCCCGAACTCAGTGAGTTTGCAACAGTTTTTCTTCTTTGAGAAAAGGCCGATTTCACTACGGCAAAAAACTTTTGTTCATCTGTTTCAACAGGCGGTTCTTTCAGCACATCAAGGCGCATTACCGCCGAATCGACTTTTGGAGCGGGCATAAACGAACCTGCGCTCACTCCGAACAGCATTTGCGGCTTTGCATAGTAGTTTACCGCAACGGTGACCGCTCCGCTTGCCCGTGAACCTACCTCGGCGCAGATACGCAGTGCGGCTTCCTTTTGCACCATAACCGTAATTGCTTTTATGGGCAGTTTGCTTTCAAGCAATTTCATAATAACGGGAGAGGTTATGTAATAGGGGAGGTTAGCGCACACAACGACCTCCATACCCTTAAATTCTTCTTCAATAAGTTTATTCAGGTCAAGTTCCAAAACATCTGAGTTAATTATTTTTATGTTGTCATATTCCGCAAGCGTTTCGTCAAGTACGGGTAAAAGCCTTTTGTCAAGCTCTATGGCGACTACCTTGTCGGACAGCTTGCAAAGCTCGTTTGTAAGCACGCCGATTCCCGGCCCTATTTCTATAACACCAACGCCTTTTCCGGCTCCCGAAAGCTCGGCCATTTTCGGACAAACAGAGGGATTAATTAAAAAGTTTTGACCGAGTGATTTTGAAAAAGTAAAGCCGTGTTTACCGAGAATTTCTTTTATAACGCCTATATCTGACAGATTGTTCATCTTAATGTTCGCAGTCCTTTCGGATATTTGTTTTTGAGCCTGCCGTTTGACGCTTTGCCAAAACCCGTTGTGATTCCGTTTACGCATACCGCAGTATAACCTTTTGCGTCAAACGGAGCCGGAATCTCATCACCGTGAAGATAGGCTTTTATTTCACTGCTGTTTAGGTTGAGGTCAACAAAGCTTTTGCAGTCGCCTTTTTTTGCCGCCATAAATGCGCTGTGATGCGGTTCAATCCTGTTTTTTGCAAGTTCTCCGAGAATTATGCCTGCACGCAGTATCTGCAAGCCCTTTAGCTCAAAATTAAAATTCTTTGGAAGAATAATTATTTTACTGTTTGAAATAATAATTTTATCTCCAAACGGACGATTGTTGAAAATGCCGTCGTAAAAATCAAGTACATCTTTATCGGTTTTTTTATTGTCCGACTGAATGACAAGAGTTTGGCGGCAATCGCCTTTTTTACGCAGTTTTGCGGCAAAATGTCCTTCGCCGCCGTCCATTGGGAATATCCTGCGTGCGTATTCAAGCGCAGGTCTTCCAAAATCAACGTTTGGGTCTTCAAGCTCAAAGTCGGGGTTGTCCGAGAGAAATCTTGTGATAACTACTTCATTTTCTTCCCGTGAAAACGTACAGGTGGAATACACCATAACGCCGCCGTCTTTAAGGGCATTTTTGGCACTGTTCAAAATCAAAAGCTGGCGTTCGGCACAGCTTTTGACGTGTTCAACGCTCCATTCGTTTTGTGCCTCATTGCTTTTTCTGAACATTCCCTCGCCGCTGCACGGAGCGTCAACAAGCACTTTGTCAAATTGATTTGCAAGTCTTTGACACAGTGTGTCGGGGTGGCAGTTTGAAACAACGGCGTTTGATATGCCCATTCGCTCAATATTCGATAAAAGAATATTAGCTCTGCTTTTTACTATTTCATTGCTCCACAAAAGTCCGGTTCCGTTCAGCTTTGCGCCTATCTGAGTGCTTTTTCCGCCCGGAGCCGCACAAAGGTCAAGCACAAAGTCGCCCTCTTTAACGTCGAGCATCTCAACCGCAGAGGTAGCCGACGGCTCCTGAATATAAAATGCGCCTGCGTGATGCAGAGGATTGTTTCCCAAGCCCTCAACGCCGCTCGGAATATAGTAACCTTCCTTGCAAAACGGCGTGGGGGAAAGCGGAAAGTCAATCAGCGACTTTAGCTTTTCACAACTGCATTTTAAGGCGTTTACACGCAGCCCTCTGAAATTTTCGGCGGAATAGAATTTTAAAAACTCGTCAAATTCTTCGCCCAAAACAGATTTCATTCTAAATAAAAAATCATTCATTGAATATTACCAAAATTTCCGTCAATAATAAATGCACAAAGGAGGTGTTAATATGAATCAGAATCAGAATCAGAATAACAACCAGAACAACAACCGGAATCAGAACAAAAATCAGAACAACAACCAGAACAAGAACCAGAATAACAACCAGAACAAAAACGAGCAGGAAAACAGATAACTACATTGTTCCTGTCAGGGACGAACCGTGTGTTACCGCACGGTTCGTCTTTCTGTCAGCTTTGATTTAAAGGCTCAATATCCGTATTCTTCGCCGATAATAATTACCTTTATCCTGCCGATGTGCCGCTGTTGAGCGGAAACTACATAGTTACAGCATATCCTGCCGGGTGAATGACAGCCGTCGCAAAGGTCGGAATCGTCTTTTTCAAGGGATACGCATTTGCCGGATTTTGAGCAGTAGGTGTCAATGTTTAATCTTATTGTGTTTTGGGGAGCGGCAACGGTTTTTACACGGTAAACAGCCTCGTTAATATCCTTTACGAGCTTGTTTATGCCTGCAACCACAATAACGCTTTTCGGGCCGTAGAGTATTGCGGCAACGCGGTTTGAGTTGCCGTCAACATTATAAAGCTCGCCGTTTTCGGTTATGGCGTTTGCGCTTGTAAAGAAAGCGTCGGCAGAAAAAGTCTTGCGGTAAACTTCCTCGACCTCTTCACGGGTAATTCCCTCACGGCTGCGGTCAAGATAGTTGTAATCCGCCGAGCGGATAATATCGGAAATTCCTGTTTGCTTCAGCGTTACCGAGCCTCCGTTCGAGACTGTGTCGCCCTTTTTGATAAGAGTTTTTACAAGCTTTTGTGCTTCTGCTGCATTTTCGCAGTAGTAGGCGTCCATATTGTTTTGCTTTAGGTTTTTGATAGTTTTTTCAATTCTTGATTTGAGTTCGTCAGTCATAATATCACCACTTTTTATATGATAAGATAATTATAACTCAAAACTTATCTCAAAGCAACAGCCGCCCTGCAATTTTACAGAGCGGCTTGCTTTACGGTTCAACAAACGGTACGCCGAGATATTGTGCGACAGATTGCGACAGGCTTCTTGCTATGTTGTTTATGTTGTCCCTTATCCATTTTGCGTCGGTCGGGTTGTCGTGATAGGCTACTTCAACAAGAGCGGTGGGTGCTTTTGTTCGGCGCACCTCTGCAAGTGAGGTGGTAGGAATGGTTTGCACCTTGTTCGGATATACATTCTGATAGTTATCCTTAATGATTTCGGCAAATTGCTTTCCCTTTGTACTTGTAGGATAGTAGTATATCGCCGCTCCCGTGTTTTGACCTGCCGTTGCGGGCGGAGAAGCATTGCTGTGAATCGCAAGATGCAGGTCGTAATCGCCCTTGTTTGAATCTGCGATAGCCTGCGAGAGAGTCATATCGGGTTTGTTGCGCGAAAATTCAATTCCGCTTGCCCTCAGATACGGCTCCATTGCATCGGCAACAAGGTTCATATAGTATTCTTCGTTTCCTCCGCCTGTGTAGGGATTGTATTCCTGCAATGACGGGCTGAGATAAATTTTAGGCATAAGATCTCCTCTTTCAAAAGCTTCATTTCATTTTATTCAGATATTTTAAAAAAGTACATAAATTAAATTGTTTAATTCCGGAACTGAATTAAAATTAAAAGCTCGTATGCTAAAATAATCAAAATAAATAAACAAATGAATACATACATTTGTTTATTTTGCAAAAACTAAAACTAAAATTTTAGGAGGCTGATTATTATGAAATGGGTATGTTCAGTATGCGGATATGTTCACGAAGGTCCTGAACCGCCGGAAAAATGTCCTGTATGTAAAGCTCCTGCCGACAAATTCAAGCAGATGAACGAGGACGCAGATTTTGCAACGGTACACGAAGTAGGCGTTGCAAAGGGAGTAAGCGAGGATATTATCAAGGACCTCAGAGCAAATTTTGAGGGTGAGTGCAGCGAAGTCGGTATGTATCTTGCAATGGCAAGAGTAGCCGACAGAGAGGGTTATCCCGAAATTTCCGCCGCATTTACAAAGTATGCTTTTGAAGAAGCAGAACACGCAGCTAAATTTGCAGAGCTTTTGGGCGATGTTGTAACCGACAGCACAAAGAAAAATCTTCAGCTTCGTGTTGATGCGGAAACAGGCGCATGCGAGGGCAAGTTTGACCTTGCAAAGCGTGCAAAGGCTCAGGACCTTGACGCTATACACGATACTGTTCACGAAATGGCAAAGGATGAAGCCCGCCACGGCGCAGGATTCAGAGGTCTGTTAAATCGCTATTTTAAATAATTTTTAATCAAAAGCAACATCGGCTGATGCAGAAATTCTGTGTCAGCCGAATTTTGTTTTAAATATATTACCGCATATATTCAAAAAACGACCACATATATAAAATCGCTTGCATTTAAAGCGGCGGTTGATTATACTGATGTCGAAAGGAGGGAACAAAATGAAAATTGAAATTATGATTGACGAAGCCTGCTCCGAACCTAAGGTGATAGTTGTTACCGACAAAATGACCGATGAGATAAATTCCATAATAAATAATTTGTCGCAGGAAACTCCCAAAATACTTGTGGGGTTTAAGGACAGCACCGCAGTTATCCTTGATTTATCGGACATATTCAAGATATATTCGACGTCGGGCAAGATCTTTGCGGTAACGGCAGAGGGGGAATACGTCCTGAAGACGAGGCTGTATGAGCTTGAAGAAAAACTCGGTAAGGCTCAGTTCGTTAGAATTTCAAATTCGGAGATAGTCAATTTTAAAAAGGTCAGACGCTTTGATATGGGGCTGACGGGAACCATATGCGTTACGCTTGCTAACGGCAGTACAACATATGCATCAAGGCGATATGTAAATAAAATTAAACAAATACTTGGAATATGAGGTGTTATTTATGAAAAAAAGATCGGTATTTTCAAAAATTATATTGCGCACACTTGTCGGAGCACCGATAGGACTTGCAATCAGCACGATAATTACGATAATAATTTCTGTGTGTATAGGCAACGGCAGTTTTTATCCTACTGTTCCCGAACTTGTTAATGACTGCGGCAATGAAATCAATGCGGTTTTGGTACAGACGGGTTGTTCCTTGCTTTACGGTGCGGCGTTTGGAGGAGCTTCTGTCATTTGGGAGCTTGAAAGCTGGAGCTTACTTAAGCAGACCGTTGTTCATCTGATCATTTGTTCTGCAGCAACATTTCCGATAGCATTCTCTATGCGCTGGATGCCGAGGAATGTGTTGGGAATAGTTATATACTATGCTATTTTCTTTGCGATATATTTTGGAATATGGATGTCGCAGTATTTTTCAATGAAAGCGCGTCTTAAAAAACTTAATGAAAGCGTAAAAGCAAACAGATAACTCAAAAAGTCGGGAGCAGACATATTGTCTGCTCCTTTTTGCTAATCATCAAAATCATTTTCTATTGTTACGGACAAATCGGGACAATGGCGCTTGTTCATTTTTTTGCTTGCCTTGCGGTTTGCAACAGTATCAAAAATAATTGAAAAGTCATAATCCGGCGGATACATCTGAGCGGCGCTGACCTTTAGCTTGAGTCGTTTATGATTAACAAGTCGTTTTTTGCCGCTTATTTGTACGCCTACGTTACCCTTTTCGTCGGCTGTCCGAAAAACAATGCCAATCTTTTTTTCGGGATAGACTGTTACGCTGTCGCCGATATTAAAGCTTTCGGCGTGCTCACAGCTCTTATCAACGGCTTTGTTTTTCCTGATTTTTTTGCCGTGGTTCTTTGGGTTGTACAAAATCGGCTCAGCTCGTCGGGGTAAAGAAGCCCGTCCTTTTCGATTTTGTTAATCAGAGCCTTGGCGTTTTCTACGTTTGGCAGGGGAGGAGTTCCGCAAACGTCAATTATCTTTCTTGCGTTGTCCGTATCAAGCTTAAGCTTTTTGAGTGTAAGCTCGGACATTTCGGGTTCAAGTGCAAGGGCATTGGCTTTTGCGCTTTCGTTTATGCAGAAGTCTGCAAGCTGATTTTTTATCTTGTCGAATTCAAGAGCGTAGTAATTTGTATTCAATGTTAATTCTCCTTAAAATAAAAGTCTGTCAGTACCGTTCACGCACTGACAGACATATAATAAAGGCTTAATTAAATAAAATACATATGAATTGCCTCAAAAATAAATTGCCGATAGAAGTGCGTAAATGGCATAACAACAAAAGCACCGGTGTGCTTTTAATTGAAAATTCATTACTGCCGAGGCTTACGCCTCAGCTGCCACACTTAATATCAGCAAACAAAATCCTCCGATATTCATAGATTACGGTTATCTTAACATATTAAAATTATATTGTCAACAATTTTAACGTACAGTCGGTCTGATTATTCCGCAGGCTATTTTTTCGCCCGAATTTCCCGACGGCTGAGTCATAAAGTCATCAGGGTGAGCGTGGATAATAACCGCTTTTCCGATGACCTCGGGAATAGAGAATCTGTCTGTTAAGAATATCAAAAACGCATTGCCGTTCACGCCGAACAACGGCGGCATATCACCTGCGTGATAAGGGTGAAGACAGTTATTAGGATTATAATGTGAGCCTGCGTTTGCAAAAGCGTCCTCCGCATTACCCGTACACGAGGTTCCGCCGTGAATATGAAAAGCAAACACGGGATCATTGCACTCATTGCTTGCTTTCGGAAGTCCGGTTATCTCTGCACGGACAATAACAGAACTGCAAAGCTCGTAAAAAAGCACTCGCCCGTGAATACTTCTGTATTTTTCGCTTCCGTCAATAAACGCCGCAGCATTTGCACGCCGTCCGACTATTACAGAGCATAAATTATTTATGTTTCTCATAACGCACCTCTTTCATATCCATTATATTCAGAGGTCGGCGTGTTGTTAATAAAACAGGGCTGAGCAGTTTTGATTTCTGCTCAGCCCAAAAGTATTACGGATTATTTATTTGCCTGATACGGTTGCGTTAATGCCTGCAAGATATTTTTGAATGTTTGTAGCGGAAGATACGGTGATTTTTTCATCGCTTCCGTTGACTTTGGCAAGCACAGTTTGATAGCTTTCAAATTCTGAGATGTTTGCAAGATATTTTTGAATAAGCGTTGCGTCGGCAACGGTAATTACGCCGTCTGTGTTAACATCACCTAAAGGTGCACATAAAAGTTGATAACTGCCGGTGTTTTCGTAGTCACGCTTAACTTTAATATAGTAATCTCCTGCACTTAGCTTGCTTGTGTATGAGCGTTCACGAATTCCTGAGGTTACCCCTGCATATCCGCCAAAGCTTTCAAGCGTTTCGTCATTGCTGTTGAGAACATCTATAATGCTGTAATATATGTTAGCCTTTGCCCAGAATACATATTCGCTGTCTTTGGCAAGAGAGATTTTGTGCCAGTCGTATTCTTCATTACTTGCCACAAATCCGCTATGGAGTTTTGAAAGGTTAATCAAAGTTGCGGTGTCTTTGGTTTCGTTTTGACCGTTCTGATATTCAACAACTGTTTCGTCAGACGACGTGAATACTGTTTCAATGCTGTATTCGCCGAAATGGTCGGGACGCCAAGCGTCAACGGCTAATTTAGCGCCTATCATAATATAATATGAACCCGCATTTAAATCCAACTTGATTTCACGGCTGTTTATTCCGTTACTGCTTACATATGTGTTTTTTGAATAAATTTGTGTTTCGGATTCATCATATATCTTTATTTCTGTATAATATACGTCGCCGTTAAAGATAAAATCAAGATTGCCCGATTGCGGCAGGGTAATCTTGTAACCGTCATTTGCGTGATTTTGGTTGTCACCGTCATAATATTCAATAACGTCTCCACGCAAAAATGCGGTGTCATATTTCTTATCAATATCAATGGCAAATGCAGTGTCAAAGGTGTTATTACTGCCGTTTTGCTCTTCGGGCAGGTCGTCCTTGACTTCCTCCGTAGCAGTTGCCATATTATAGGTATAGGTATAATCCGTGTCGGTATAATCCGTGTCGGCAAAAATGTCAATATGATAGTTGCCTTTTGCTATAATAAAAGTTACGCTTGCCTTTACTAAATTGCTTGAGCCTGAAGTATATCCGCCGCCACCGTAGATAGTATTTCCTGCATTGTCTAACAGCAGGATACTGCAATATCTGACTGATGCGCTGAAATTGACCGTGAGCTTTGTTGTTTTATCAACCGAAAAATTATATCGGTTGATTACATTTTTACTCAAACCTCCGCTTATATCCTGACCTAAGTCATAGTTGTAAACGATAGTTTTTTTGTTTGTTTCTGCCGATACCGTAAGCGGAAAGACGGTTATCGCCATTAATACCGCAAGAATAATTGACAGTAGTTTTTTCATAGTGTTTATGCCTCCTTTTTTAATATGGTATATTTATGTTTGTTCAGGCTATAACCTAAGTGCAAATATTCCATCGCCTCTTAGGCTGCAGGTGCCGGTTCAGAATTTCAGCGGGAATTATAATCACTCGCTGAACCCCAGGGAAGCTAATGCTCATTTGCACTGCATTGTTTGCAATCTGTCGTAAACTTTGCTCCTTGCAAGCAAAGCTTATTTTGATTTAAAATTTCACCAAAATAATTATAACATATTCAATGTTTTTTGTAAATACTATTTTAAAGAAAAAACATATTGCCATTACTGAATAAAACAAAACAGATTTTTTGATTTAATTTTGCAGTACCTGTAATTAAAAATGAGAGTGGTTGCAATTTTCAAACATAAAAAGCAGCCGACATACAGCCGACTGCTCAGATAATTAAAATAAATTTAAATCAGAAAAAGAACACTTTGCGTTTTATCCAGAGTAAAATAAGCGATGAAACCGAAAATACAAGAAGTGCTACAGCTTCAATGCGGATATTGCTTCCTGTTTGAACGGTACCGTTTGTATTGCTTACTGTTGTATTATTATTTGCAACAGTGTCTGAAGTGGATTGAGAAACTGACGGAGAAACCGTGGTTTCTGCGGTATCGGGTGTGCTTTGAGCATTGTCCTGAATTTCCTCGTTTGTGGGAGGCAGGTTGAGTTCATTAACGTGAATGTCAAAGTAATCGTTTTCGGAATAAAACGTTACGCTGACTTCGCTGGTCTGTTCAAGCGTCAGAGGATAAGTGGAACTGATAACCTCGTCGTTGCCTTTCATAAAAATAGAATACTTGCCTGCTTTTAGGGTTACGGTTACTTCCTGATCTTTGCTTTCAAGCGGATAAACTCCTGTTTCTTCGGAGTCGTCATAAGCAAAGTACAGAACATATTCTGTGCTGTCTTCGGGTGGATTAGTAACATTAGGCTCATCGTTTGGTTCCTGTGAGTCCGTTCCCGATTGCTCATTGGAATTCACGGGATCGGTATCTGATTTTTCGGGCCGGGTAGGAGCAGGGGTTGTCGTTTCAGGTTCGGTTGCTTCAGGTTCCGTAACTTCAGGTTCCGTAACTTCAGGTTCGGTTGCTTCAGGTTCCGTAACTTCAGGTTCCGTAACCTCCGGTTCAGTAACTTCGGGTTCTGAGCCTATATATTTGCAGAAGTCAAGTGCTACCCAACCGCTGTTTCCGTTATAATTAGTATAGCCCCAAACATAGCTTGAGTCTGAATCAATATCTGTAATATTCAACTCCGTACCGTCGGGGATAGAAGCTACCCAGCTTGTACCTGAACCGACGCCGCTGCGCATATTTAAGGTAGAGTCTACCGTTACCTTATATATACCTGTTGAGTAATCATCGGTAGATTTATTAGGTATATCAATACCTGAATCATTATCGCCTGAATCGTTTGAATCAAGTATGTAAATAAATCCCTGGAAATTCCACCAGCTGTTTCCTGCCGCACCGGGATTTGAAACCGATCCGTATGTAAGGTAGAAATTTGTTCCGCTCCATGCGGAGTTTGACATCGTTACCGTACCGTTGCTGATAGATTCGACAACAGCAACGTGACCGCCGCCGTAATGTGACCAGCAAGCAATAGCTCCGACTTTGGGAGTTGAGCCGTAGTCGTAAGCGCCGGTTGCTTTGTTGTAACCGTACCAGTCCTCTGCATTGCCGTGGCTCAGATTCGGTTCGGTGCCGAGAATCTCATATGCTCTGCCAAAGGCGTAAGCCGTGCAGTTGGGCATACCGTAACCTGCGGTGTAAAAAATGTTTTTACTGCCATAGTAATAAGTATTATCGTATGCAGGTGCATAAAGCCTTGGACTGAATGAAGCCGCAGAGCTTGTTATTACCGATACGGAAAATACTGTTGTTAAAAATAGTATCACACTCAGAATAATTGCCGGAATACGTTTTGAATTCGGGTGTTTAAAACCGTTGTAATGCAAAAAAATCATCCTTCCTTATTTAATATAATTTAATATCAAAACACTAAAAAATCATAAATTTACGTTTCCAATTACAAAATGTAACAAATTGTAATTATATTGTAACACGATATTCCGAGATAATCAAGAGAAAATTTAATATATTTGTTATTTTTTCATTTTTGAATATAACCTATCAGAATTGCCAAGCGTATTTAAAAATGTTTTTCAGGTTTGTAATATAATAAGTATAACTGATTTAGCTCAACAGGACTGCCAAATTTTGATTGCTCCGCCGTTATTTTTACTAAAATTAAAAAATAAATAAAAAAGGTGAAAAGATTAGTGATAACTATAGTAATTTAAAACTTAAAGGTAAATACTATGTAGTCACTTCAAATGGTAAAAAAGGAATTGTGGATACTAATGGTAAATTAGTGGTACCTTGTGAATATGATGAGGCTGATGTAGTGTATAAGTTTGGAATACCAATTGCTGAGTTATATAATAGAAAAGATGGAAAATTTAATTATCTTATAAAGAAATTAGATGATAATAAAGTATTTAATGATAATACTTTGGTTATATATAATGTTTATAATAATTATGATAATTTAATAAATAGTTTTAAAAATAAAAACATTTCATTTTATTTTTTGCTCACCACAAGGTTTTTTTGTATTTTTGTAGTCGTTATCTGCCAGACGCCAACAGGTCGTATAATAAGAAGGAAATAGCGTCCGGCAAAGCAAGGACAACGATAAACAACAATAAAAACAACAATAAAATACACAATAATGAGAATCACATTGTCATGCGCGGTGCTAAGCAGCCGCCTTCTTACACTGTCGAAAGTGCTTAACAGCAAGAACTCACTACAGATTCTGGACTGCATCCTTTTTGATGTAAAGGACGGAGTGCTCACGCTCACCGCTTCTGACAAGGAGAACGAGCTCACCACCAGTGTGGAACTCGACGAGGCTGATTCCGACGGAAGGTTCGCCATCAGCAGCCGCACCATCATCGACGCCGTTAAAGACCTGCCGGAGCAGCCAGTCACGCTCACAGTAGACCTGAACACCTACTCCGTGAGCATTACATTCCAGAACGGAGGCTATACCTTCACGGCACAGAATGCCGATGAATTCCCTATGGCACAGCCAGTAGGCGACGGGGCAACGACAATCACCATACCATCCGGCATCCTCGCCGACAACATCTCGCGCACATTGTTTGCCACAGCTAACGAGGAAATCAGACCTGTGATGAACGGTCTCTATTTTGACCTCAACCAAGAGGCATTGGCAATCGTGGCAAGCGACGGACACAAGCTCGTGAGAAACAAGATACTGAGCATCACCAACGAAGAGCCTGTGTCGTTC
>OIYR01000590.1_pt1 | contig 19942 bp, 14 predicted proteins | sample 1588221 | NCBI WGS metagenome assembly OIYR01 (sample SAMN03283292) | human gut metagenome | biome: human-associated habitat; material: feces | host: Homo sapiens | place: Peru | collected 2012 | reverse complement strand
GAGCATTGCTCAAAAATATATTATCGGAAGAATACTACAACGCAGTAATGGCAGTTTGGCAGTGAATGATTCAAATTGAAAGTTGAAAATGGAAAATGGAAAATTGCGGTCGGCGGTGTGCCACCGCAATCTATTCGAGAAGGCAGTCGGATAAAGAAATTGCATCAAATACCCGAGTAAGCTTCTGATGCAATCTTTGTTTATATCAAAAATTTGTCAGTAGCGACAAACCGTGTTCGCCATATAAATAAACAGTAAAGTCCATATTGATAAAACAGTCGGGAAGACATTGCATTTTATTTTGCAAATTGTCTTCCCGACATTAATTTTCCATTTTCAATTTTACATTTAATTAAACTCTCGCTCGGGCATACTATGTTTTTTGATATTTACAAACTGTCTTCACGAACATAAAAAGTCGGCTCGCCGTTTACGGTTTTTCGCCTGTTAAAAATTCAATGCTTCTTTCGATTGAATCCTTTGAAGTGCCCCAGTCCTTGCCTTGGTTGCGATAATCGAACATTGAACAAAAATATGTTATGTCCTCTTTGAGTGACACAAGGTAATTCTTTGTGAGTGCCGCTGTTTCGGCATAGAACTGCGGCAAAAGTTTTGACGGCAATTTGCTCTTTTGAGTTGCGACATTCATAACAAAATCGTAGTGTTTAAGGCAGATAAACGGCTGTTCATTGTACAGCTTGTGAAACTCCTCGCCTTTTGCCCACTCAACAAAAATCGTGTCGCAAAAATGGTGCATATCCCACTCGATTCTGTCGCATACATAACACGAATCAAGTCGCTTTTTAATGACTTCAAGCTGTTTCTTATCAGGCTTGCCCTTTAACTTTTTGGGCATATCGTTGTCGATAATTTCCTGAAGATGGCTTTCGAGAATGAGTGCATTCGGCAACTTTTGACCTCTTTCTAACATCTGCGAAAAATGGCGGTGGCAAAAGCCTTTTTTGTTGGTTTCAATTCTGATATTCGGCTCCATCATCGCATCGCCGGTGATGAATTTTACATACTGCTCTTCGAGCATACTCTCCATTCGGCAGAACGGACAACCGCATTTCGGCATAAATATATCGTTAATCGGAATTGTGCAGATAGTTTCTTTCACAATAATTCTCCTTCTGAGTTAAAGTAGTGGTTATAACACACCGTTTTCATCATATCAAAACATATGTATTTAAACAAAATGTTTCATCAAGGCTTGCGTTCAATGAGTTCCTGTCTGAAATACAGTCGGGACTGAAATCTGTTTTACAAACAAACTATCTTCCCGACATTCACTTTCCATTTTCCATTTTAAATTTTCCATTTTAAATAAAGTATATCATAATTTGCCCGAATGTGATATACTTTATTAAGAAAATTTCGGCGGTGAAAATTATGGAATGTATTGAACTCGACAACAAAATCAAAATAACCGATGTGCATGACCTTGACCTTGCACAGACTCTCGACTGCGGTCAGAGCTTTCGTTGGAAGCCGCAGGCTGACGGTTCATTCCACGGTGTCGCATACGGCAAAAGCGTGAGCGTCAAGCTTGACAAAACCGATATGTACATTGAAAACGCAACGGCTGACGATTTCAAGAATATTTGGTACAGCTACTTTGATTTTGCACTTGATTACGGAAAAATCCGTGAAGAAATCAGCACAATTCACCCCGTTCTGAACGAGGCGGCAAAGTATGCCCCCGGCATAAGAATTTTGAGGCAAGAGCCTTTTGAGGCGCTCTGCACATTCATCATTTCGCAGAACAACAATATAAAGCGAATCAAGGGCATTGTTGAGCGTTTGTGCGAAAGTTTCGGCACACAGCTTGATGACGGAGAATTTGCGTTCCCGACAGCCGAAACGCTTGCAAAACTCTCGCCTGATGACCTTGCACCGCTCAGGGCAGGATTTCGCAACCGCTACATTATTGATGCGGCACAAAAGGTTACAAACGACGAAGTAAATCTTGACAGCTGTTTCACACTTGATTATGAAGACGCAAGAACAGAGCTTATGAAAATTACAGGAGTTGGCAAAAAGGTTGCCGACTGCACACTGCTTTTCGGTATGCACAGAATCGAGGCTTTCCCGATTGATGTGTGGATGAAAAGAGCGATGGAAAAGCTGTTCCCGAATATGACAGGCGACGATTTCGGCAAGTACGCAGGCATCGCACAGCAGTACATTTTCCACTACAGCCGAATGCACCCCGAACTGTTTTAAATGAAAAATTGAAAATGGAAAATGGAAAATTGCGGTCGTGAAGATAGTTTGTTTAGTACAAAACATATTATTCCCGAGCATAGCGTTGTAATTGCTTTTGCAATTTTGTAATGGCACAGATATTATGCTAAAAATAAATCATAAAACAAAACTAACAAAACGGATAATTATAAAAATCACTTGCAAACAAATTGCTTATGTGCTATAATCAAGATAGCTAAAGAGAAGTTATGAACACAGGTTCATGCAAGTGAAACCCCCGAAGGTGGCCGCCTTCGGGGGTTTCTTTTGGGATTTTGTCGGGCTACTTCCTATCAATCCACTTACAGATGTAGTAGCTAATTACACCTGCCACGATAGAAATAAAAGAGAAGTTATGTAATACAACAGGTTCACCTCCTTCCTGACGGAAGAAGCCGACTTGGTTATTGTATCATGAAACAAAATGCTTTTCAACAAAAATAAATTTTGTAAGTGTCGCAAGTCCGTAGGGGCACTCATACACTTCCACATAAAACAAAAATGCATCAGAACCTTATTCGGGCATCTGATGCATTTCGTTTATCTGACTATCTTCTCGAATTACGGGCGGTGGCACACCGCCTACATTGATTTTCCATTTTCAAATTTCAATTTGAATTATTTGGCTTTTTTCGCTGAACTGTCAAAGAGCAATACAAGTGTTGCGTTATCGGCTGTACCTGTTTCTTTCAAGCCGTTCTGCTTTTGGAAATTCTTAACCGCTTCGGATGTAACCTCACCGTAATAGCCTGTTACATTGTCCTTATCGGTGATGTAGCCGATGTTATAAAGGCGAAGCTGCATAGCTTTTACCGTATCGTTTTCATCCTCCTGCTTAAGCGAAAGGTCGGATGTAATGGTAAGCTTGTATTTATCCGCAACCGACTTTGAGCTGTTTGCAGCCGTTGCCGCCTGAGTTGCTGTTGTGGCTGTCGTTGCAGTGGTATTTGATGCGCTTGAATCCTTTGCCGGCTGAGTTGTTTCAGCTGTTGCTGACTTTGGCTTGAGGTCGGGATACATAAAGTAAACCATTTTTTCAAGAGCCTCAAGAGATGTGTCGCCGGGGCGTGACATTTCTTCAATGGGAACCTCAAGAATTTTGCCGTCCTTTACCGCACCGAGGCTTGCAAGTGTTGCGTCACTCTTAATCTTCTGAAGAGTTGCGTCATCTGCGTAAAATACAAAGTTAGGGTTAGCAACCCTGAGAGTTGAAACATCAACAGTGTTGTCTGTAATATTTACGGCAACATTAACAGCACCTGTGTAGCCGAGAAGCATATCTCCGTATGTTCCGTTTGACATAATTCTGAGCTGATCATCTTCCGTATATAAATAGCATACAGTATCAAGGATACCCGAATTTCTGTTGTTGACCTGCTGTTTGTAGTTATTCATCTTGTCAAGCAAATCGTTGTAGGTATCTTCCCCCTGCTTTGCACCTGTTTTTGTACCGCCGCAAATCTTGCTGATTGTCACATAGTTTGTTTCAACCTGCTTTGGTGTGTCACCGTGTGACATTTTGATGACCTGAATACCCTTGTCCTGAAGTTTCTTCTTTACATCATCATCAATTGTCGGACCTGCAAAAACAAGGTCTGCGCCTACCTCTATAATCTTGTCGGCATCAGGCTTTTCGCTTGAACCCATACTCGGAGCAACATCAATTGACTTCTGGTCAACCTCGTCACTTCTGCCGACAATGTATCTGTCATAGCCTGTGGCGATGAGAATATCGGCAGTAGGTGCATCAAGAACAACAATGTTCTCCGGCTTACTTTCAATTTTAAGATTTGCCACCTCAACAGGGTACTCTCCGTCAGAACAGCCGCTCAAAAGAGCAACTGCTGAAAGCATTGTAACAACTGCAAGCGCAATTGAAATTATTTTTGTTTTCATAAACTACCTCCGGTTTATCAGCAAAACAGTGATTCAACATACTGTCTTGCACATCTTGGCGAACGACCGCCTCTTGAAAGTGCAAACTGCTCAGCACCGAGGGCAAGCTCTTCGTGAGTCATCTTAACACCTCTCTGCTCGGCAAGTGAATATACAATTTCAAGGAAATCGTTCTTTGAGGGAACTGTGTAGCAAACTGCAAGACCGAATCTGTCTGAAAGTGAAAGGCTTTCCTGCATATTATCACGAACATTTATATCGTCAACTGTGTGAGTTCTGTCTGAAATGCTTTCTTTAACAAGGTGTCTGCGGTTTGATGTTGCATAAATCAACGCATTATCGGGACGAGCCGCAAGTCCGCCCTCAAGCACTGCTTTAAGGGTTGTATAGCTCTGATCCTGATGCTGGAACGAAAGATCATCAATAAATATAATGAATTTAAGCGGAAGAGCGGCAATCTTGTCAACAAGTAGCGGAAAGTCGATAAGTCTGTCCTTTGGCATTTCAACAATGCGAAGTCCGTCTTTGCGGAACTCATTTGCAATAGCCTTGACAGTTGAGCTTTTGCCTGTACCCTTGTCGCCGTAAAGCAGACAGTTGTTACAGCTCTTGCCCTGAATAAACGAAATCGTATTGTTAACGACCTGACTTCTCTGACGCTCATATCCTGTGAATGTATCCATATCAATTTTGTCAGGATGCTCAACAGGCTGAATGTCACCGTCACGCCAGATGAATGCCTTATAACGGGCAAACATACCGCAGCCGTTTTCCTTATAATAAGCAGAAAGCTTGTCAAGTGAACCGTCAAATCCGTCAAAACACGGAGCGCACTTGCCCGTCTGCCACTTTGGAAGAATCGGAATAAGCTCTTTTATTTCATCAGCGTAGGTATATGCTTCAAGCACTTCGTTTGATGTGAGCTTTGCAGCAGTTAAAATAGCGTCGCAGTCTGTCTTTACAGCAGAGATGACATTTTCAGGCAGTTCATTCTGCTTGCCTGCTGTTGCGGCACGGGCAAAACAGTTGTCGTCAAAAAGAGCCGTTTCGCTGATTGCAAAAGCGAACTTGTCCGCACAACCTCTTTCGCAGAGCATTGAGCAAAGCTTGCCGTATGCACCGAGAAATTCCTCAGGCTTTTTGTCAAGCGAAAGCAAAAGCTCATAAAAGGCTTTCGGAACGCTTCTGTTCATAATTCCTCTGAAAACAGAGAGTGATGACAAAAGCATTTTACACTTATTTACATTATCCATTCTAAACATCCCAATCTATTCTAATCTATTTAATTGTACACATTTTTGTCCGTTTAGTCAATAATTTACGAGAAACTGCGGTAACCTATTTTTTACACTTTATCGTGACAAAATATGTATAATTTTTAAACTTTGAATTTTCAAAGCCGTACATAAAGGACTTAAAAAAAGGTATATTTGCGGCAAATAAAAAAATTTAAATTTTTTTAAAAAAAGTGTTGACAATTGGAGAAAGCCGTAGTATAATCAATACTGTTCTCGGGAGAGAAACAGAAAAATGAATAAAGTTGGTGTTGATGACGCTGAGGGTCCACCTGTTCCCATACCGAACACAGAAGTTAAGCTCAGTGGTGCCGAAGATACTTGGCTGGTGACGGCCCGGAAAAATAGGGAGATGCCAACATATAAAGTGTCCACCCAATAGGGTGGGCGTTTTTTTATACTTTTTTTGCAAAGCAACCGTCACAAACAATCACAATGCTATATACACGATTGGAGTATCCATATGTTTAATATAACCGAACTTTTAAAACACGAAACGGCTGTATGGGAACGGCTGAAAAATTGCGAAAAGCCTGTTGTGCTTTACGGAATGGGTGACGGTGCGGACAAGGTGCTTGCCGCATTTGACCGTTACGGAATTAAAGCGTCTGCCGTTATTGCAAGTGACGATTTCGTGCGTGGGCAGAAATTCCACGATTTCACTGTGAAGAAACTTTCCGATGTTGAAACGGAATTTGGCGACATTATTATCGCCCTCTGCTTTGCAAGCCAACTACCCGATGTTATGGCACACATTACGAAAATTTCCGAAAAGCACGAAACGCTTGTCCCCTCTGTTCCTGTTTTTGGCGACAGACTTTTTGACGATGATTTCATCAACGAAAACAAGGCGCAAATCGAAGGTGCGTACAATCTGCTTGCCGATGACCTTTCAAAAATGGTTTACGAAAATATTCTGAAATTCTACTTCACCGGCAGAATTGACCTCCTCCCCCCTGTCACAACCGACAAGGACGAGGCTTTCGGCAATATTCTGAAACTCGGCGATAACGAAAGTTATGTTGACCTCGGCGCATACAACGGCGATACAATTGACGAATTTCTGCACTACACAAACGGCAATTACAAGCGTATAATCGCCTTTGAGCCGAACGCAAAGAATTTTGAAAAGCTGAAGCTTCACTGCAAGGGTATGGCGAATGTGTCGCTTTGGCAGCTCGGCTCATACAGCAAAAACACGGAGCTTATTTTCAATGACAAGGCAGGCCGCAACAGTGCTATTGCCGACAAGGGCATTGCAACAAAGGTTGCGACTGTTGATACGATTCTCTGCGGAATGGCTGCCGGCTACATAAAAGCCGATGTCGAGGGTGCGGATATGGAAACCCTTATCGGTATGCAGAAAACTATGGAAAACTACAAACCAAAGCTGAATTTTTCGGCATACCATAGATTTGAAGACATTTTCCGACTTGCGTTGTATATTCACAGCGTGAACCCAAGCTACAAAATTTATCTTCGCCACCACCCCTATATCCCCGCATGGGATACGAATTTATATTGCATATAAATACGGTGAGCCACCGTTCCCTTTTCGTGAAGACAGTTTGCAAAGCGAAAAAATATTTATGCCCGAGCGTAGTATAGCCGCCATTTATACAATTTGATATAAGCAAAAATGCATCAGAACCTTTTGGGGCATCTGATGCATTTCCTTTTTCAAACTGTTTTCTCGAATAGACTGCGGTGGCACACCGCCGACTTCATTTTCTGTTTTCAACTTTCAATTCTTAATTGAAAGCACCGCTCGGGTATTTAACTTTCGCACATGCAAATACTGCTACCCGAATTGGGTGCAACAACTTGTTGCTTATTCTTCCTCGGCAAGCTCATCGGCTGTAACTTCTGCCTGCGGTTCTTCATTTGCAACCTCTTCCGGCTCTTTTTCGGAAACGATATCGTCAATTTCCTCAATAAGCTTCTGTTCTGCACATCTGTGCTTTTTTAAAGCGAGAAGTGCTGCCACGGCAGCCGCAAGTGCAGAAACTGCACCGATAATTGTGTAGAATAATTTTTTGTTTTTATCCATTTCTGGCACCTCTTTCATAATTGATATAATGTAGCGAAAAAGCCATATTTTTTTGTTTGATTCTATTTTATATCTTTTTTACAAATTTTTCAATAGGCAACTGATAATCTTTGCACAAATGGCTGTCAGTGTGTTATATTCTCTTTTTACGCTCTGCAAGGGCAAAAAGCACTCCGCCCGAAATTACAACAAGCATCATAACAGCCGTTGCTGTCACTCCTGTCTGAACACCGCCGTTTTTATCAGGCTGTGAAGGAGTGCTGTCCGATGTTGCGGCACCGCCTGTTGCCGAAGTCGGATTTAGAGAGGTTGTACCGACAGTTGCAGGCTCACCCGTCGGAGCAGTCTGAACAGTCTGTTCCTGAGTAGCAGTCGGTTCTTCCGACTGTGACGATTTCTCAACAAGATTTGCATTTGCGGCAGCCTTTTCAAAATCACCCTTGCCGATATAATCACGCAGAATTTGTTCGCAGGTGGTATATTCTTTCACGGTCGTGAGCGACGCAACATCGCCGTAATCGGAACTGTCAAACGCATAGTTATTTGAAACCACTCTGTAAGTTTTTAAAGTGTCAATTGCCTTTCCGCCGATTTTTACATCTGACACTCTGCCGCCGTACGGCTTTGAATAGTCATATACCGCACTTAAACCGCTGAACTGCATTACAGAACCGCTGTTATCCGGCCAGCTGTACTGATACGGGTCTTCCCCGTCCTTTATCGCCTGCTTTTGAAGGTCATAAACCGCATTGTTTTTCTTCATAAGATCAACTGAAAATTCAAGAATATCAATAATCTGCTGACCTGTAAGCTCCTTTTCAACAAGCACATTGCCGTAGGGTGAAATTGAAATCAAATCGGAATATGTCACATTACCCTTTGGAATACCCGAACGGATTCCGCCTGCATTCTCCATTGCAACATCAGCACCCGTAAAGTCAAGATAAGCTGCTGTTACGATTCTGCCTATCTCCTGCTCGCTTGTTCTCAGCTCTTCCCAGCTGTAAGCGTACTCCCTGCTGCTCTCGCCGATTACTTCGCTGAGTACGCTCTGTTCACGCTTTTCAATTGCAGAAATATCGGACGCAATCTTTTCATCGGACATTCCCTGAGTATCGGCAGACGAATATGTTTTTTCGACTGCATCGGTAACGCCCTTTTCATTGGAATATGTCAGAGTAAGCACACCTACATTTTTGAAAAAGCAGTTTGCCTCAACAAGCTTTACGCTCTTGCCGTCACTGTCAATACAGTATTTGTCAATGAGAATGTGCTGATGACCTGCGATTACCGCATCAATGCCCGATGTTTCGGCAATGAATTTTTCGGGGTTTGCATTATGAGTCATCGCAAGTATAATATCACAATTCTCGTCATCTCTGAGAAAATTCGCGTACGCTGTCGCTGTTTCGGCTGAATTTTTAAAGCGAACATTTTCAACATTCTTTGCCGATGTTGATGTGTAAAAATCTTCGTCAATAACGCCGAAAACTCCGACTCTTACCTTTGTGCCGTCATCAGCAGTAACATTCTTTATATAAAAGTTGTTGTCAAAATATCTGTTGCCGTTTGTGTCTGCCACATTTGAGGCAAGTATGGTAAAAGAGCTTTCTCTGTCAAGCTCTCTCAGCCTGTCGGCACTGTATGACCAATCGTGATTGCCGGGCGTCATTGCGTCATAACCTACAGCGTCCATAAGCTCGGCAATGCTTTTTCCCTCTTCAACGGTGGCAAATGACTGTCCGTGAAAGGTGTCGCCTGCATCAAGTATCAAATCGGCATTTTCCTTGTCCGCAATGGTCTTGACTGCGTCAAAACCGATTTGACCGCCCGATGTGGACTTGTAGTAGCCGTGAATATCGTTTGTGTGAACGATATGAATTTCCGTTGATTTTTCTTCGGCAGATACAGCACACACCGAAATGCCCGAAAGCATTATGGCACTAAGCAAAACACAACCGAATTTTTTTATACTTTCTGATTTCATTACTTTACTCCTTTCAAATTAAAAATATGTAGTAATTGTTTGTAAAATCAATGCTTTGTTGGGTGAATTGTACCATATTATGCGCAATTTTTCAATAGTTTTTTATTAGATACAGCAACAAGCTGTTTTATTATTGCAAAACTCTGCTTTATCTGCTATCATTTTAAGATGTTAATAACCCAAAAGTTACGCTGAAATTTCTCAACAAGGACGGCTCAAAAATCTTTGAATACACCTTTGATTCATCAATTTTGGCTGAAGAAGAAACTACAAAAGAAGAATAACAAATAAAAATCAAAACAAAAACGGCAGTACCAAAAAATCGGTACTGCCGTTGTTATATAAGAAATTATTCTCTTGTTTTTTCGCCGTTAAGAATCATTTCTGCATTCTTAACACGCTCTTTTGATGGTGGGTCAATGCCCTCCAAAGGATAGTCATAACCGAGAGCTTTCCACTTATACACACCGAGAGTGTGGTACGGAAGAACCTCAACACGCTCAACATTCTTGAGTAAATGGATAAAGTCAGCGAGTCTGTAAAGATACTCGTCCTTATCATTTCTTTCAGGCACAAGAACATGCCTTATCCAAACGGGCTTGCCCATATCGGAAAGCTGTCTTGCCATTTCAAGAATATTGGTGTTTGGCTGTCCTGTGAGGATTTTGTGCTGTTCGTTGTCGATATGCTTAATATCAAGCAACAGCAAATCCGTATATTCCATTAGCTCTTTCCACTTTGAATAGTACGGCTCTTCTGTTGTAAACGGGTTGGCGCTTGTGTCAATGCAAGTATTGATACCTTTCTTCTTCGCCTTTTTAAACAAATCGAGCATAAAGTCAATCTGCAAAAGAGGCTCGCCGCCGCTTACTGTGATACCGCCCTTATTTTTCCAATAGGGGCGGTATGCAAGAGCTTTATCAAGCAGCTCGTCAGCGGTGTACTGCACGGTGTTTTCATCGTGCTTCCAAGTGTCGGGATTGTGGCAGAACTGGCAACGCATTGCACATCCGCTCACAAAAATTACGAATCGAACACCCGGACCGTCAACAGAGCCAAAAGTTTCTATTGAGTGGATATAGCCTTTAACAGTGCTATCCGACATTACATTCTGTCGTGGCAGGTTCTGGCAATAACATCCAGCTGCTGCTCTCTTGTAAGGTCGATGAACTTAACAGCATAACCTGATACACGGATTGTGAAGTTAGCGTACTCTTCCTTCTCAGGATGCTCCATAGCGTCGATAAGCTTTTCTGTACCGAATACATTTACATTGAGGTGGTGTGCGCCCTGATCAAAGTAACCGTCCATAACATTTACGAGGTTGTCAACACGCTCGTCATCGTTGTGGCCGAGAGCACCCGGGTTGATTGTCTGAGTATTTGAAATACCGTCAAGTGCATACTCATAAGGAAGCTTAGCAACAGAGTTAAGTGAAGCAAGAAGACCGCTCTTCTCTGCACCGTAGCTTGGGTTAGCACCAGGTGAAAGTGGCTCGCCTGCTTTTCTGCCGTCAGGAAGTGAACCTGTAGCCTTACCGTAAACAACATTTGATGTGATTGTAAGGATAGAAGTTGTAGGCTCTGAATCTCTGTATGTGTGGCAATACTTGAGCTTAGCCATAAATGTCTTAAGAAGATCAACAGCAATCTTATCTGCTCTCTCATCATTGTTGCCGTATCTTGGGAAGTCGCCCTCTGTTTCAAAGTCAACAGCAATGCCGTCTTCGTCACGGATAACCTTAACCTTAGCATACTTAATAGCGCTGAGTGAGTCAACAACATGTGAGAAGCCTGCAATACCTGTTGCAAATGTTCTTCTTACATCTGTATCAATAAGAGCCATTTCTGCTGCCTCATAGTAGTACTTATCGTGCATATAGTGAATCATATTAAGTGTACCAACATAGAGGTGAGCAAGCCAATCCATCATTGTGTCATACTTCTTGACAACTTCGTCATAATCAAGGTACTCTGATGTGATAGGTGTATATTCAGGACCAACCTGCATCTTTGTCTTTTCATCAACACCGCCGTTGATAGCGTAGAGAAGGCACTTAGCAAGGTTAGCTCTTGCGCCGAAGAACTGGATTTCCTTACCTGTCTGTGTTGCGGATACGCAGCAGCAGATTGAGTAATCATCGCCCCATACAGGACGCATTACATCATCGTTCTCGTACTGAATTGAGCTTGTTGTAACTGAAATATGAGCAGCATACTTCTTGAAGTTCTCAGGAAGTCTTGAAGAATAAAGAACTGTGAGGTTTGGCTCAGGTGAAGGTCCCATATTCTCAAGTGTGTGGAGGAAACGGTAGTCGTTCTTTGTAACCATTGAACGGCCGTCCATACCAAGACCTGCAACTTCGAGTGTAGCCCATACAGGGTCGCCCGAGAAGAGCTGGTTGTAAGACTCGATTCTTGCGAACTTAACCATACGACACTTCATAACAAAGTGGTCAACAAGTTCCTGAGCCTGTGATTCTGTAAGTGTGCCGTTCTCAAGGTCACGCTCGATGTAGATGTCGAGGAATGTTGATACACGGCCAACGCTCATTGCAGCGCCGTTCTGAGTCTTGATAGCAGCAAGGTAGCCGAAGTAGAGCCACTGAACTGCTTCTGCAGCGTTCTTAGCAGGCTGTGAAATATCAAAGCCGTAAGAAAGTGCCATTTCCTTCATATCGTTAAGAGCACGAATCTGGTCAGCGATTTCTTCACGAAGCTGGAAGTCGCCTCTTCTCATACCCTGACGATTTGTTTCAGCAAAGTCCTCTTTCTTGCCTTCGATAAGACGGTCAATACCGTAAAGAGCAACTCTTCTGTAGTCACCAACGATTCTGCCTCTGCCGTATGTATCGGGAAGACCTGTAAGAATCTTGTTGTGACGAGCAAGCTTCATCTCAGGAGTGTAAATATCGAATACACCCTGGTTGTGAGTCTTGTGATATTTTGTAAAGATTTCGTGGAGTTTTGGGCTTGGAGTATAGCCGTACATCTGACATGACTGTTCAGCCATCTTGATGCCGCCGTAAGGCATAAATGCACGCTTAAGGGGCTTGTCTGTCTGAAGACCTACAACCTTTTCGAGGTCTTTATCAAGATATGCAGCGCCGTAAGCTGTGATGCCGCTTACAACCTCAGTTTCCATATCAAGAACGCCGCCCTTGGCTCTTTCTTCCTTCTGGAGTTCCTTAAGCTCGCCCCAGAGCTTGTCTGTTGCTTCTGTAGGACCTTCAAGGAAAGACTGGTCGCCGTCATAAGGTGTGTAGTTTCTCTGAATGAAGTCTCTGACATCAATGTCGGACTCCCATTTGCCACCTGCAAAATTTGTCCATTCTTCTCTCATTACTGTAAAACCTCCGATAATGATAATTAATACTGAATTTAGTATATGACACAAAAAAATGCCGACTCATTCCCAAGCAGACGCCCGGTAAGGTCAGCTCCTTGAAAAAATCGTCATACATCCTTGTATACTGTCATTTATTCACTTTTATAATCATATAACCAACACCATTAAAATAACACTTTTTAAGGGCATTGTCAAGCGTTTTAACCCACTTTTTACACCACTTTTTCACGCTTAAAATACTATGGTGAATGAGTACAATTTTAGGGTGTCAAAAACATTATTTTCAGCAGATTTTTTCCCGATTTTGTACGGAATATTTTGTCATATGCCTGCTCTGCGGCACGGCGGCTTGAATTGTCCTCATAAAGGTTTACAAGGAAGTCCGCCTCAACCAATATTTGGTACGGCAGAGTGTCAATATTTCCATAAGTGTGGTGGTGTCCCACAAGGTAGCAAACTTTGTCGATAAATGTCTTTTCATAGCCGAGATTTGCAAGCAACTTTTCAGCCTCGTGAGGGCCTTCAAGCTCCTGATATTTTCCTGCGGAAGAATTGTACTTTTCTTCGCTGACCTTTATGCCGATGTCGTGGACAATTGCAGCGATTTCAAGCAGCTCCTGTTCGGCAGTCAAAAGATTTTCACTCTCACCGATTGTCTTTGCAAATGAATAAACCTTGAGAAAATGGTGAATCCTTTTCTTGTCACTTCCAAAATATTCAATCATCGCAGTTATAACTTTGTCGGTTTTCATATTATCACTCCTTACGGCGAGCCACCGTACCCTATTCGTGCAGATAGTTTTTTGTTTTTGCAATTCTGTAGGGGCGTTCATTGGACGCCCGCCTTGATGAAATATTATGTTCGCAGAAATATGTTTTGATATAACATAAATTGTGTATTCAATTTTGAACGCAATGCGTCAACCGTGTGCAATGCACACGAACGGGAGGACACGGTTCTCCCCTACATTATTTCGGTAACTGTATCTCATTTATATGGTTTATTTTTATTGTAAAATTTGTACCATTACTTGCGGGCGTCCAATGAACGCCCCTACTGATTGGCGGGCGGCCGATGACCGCCCCTACTGATTTGTGACATTTATAAAATATGTTCTCGCACAAACAATCACTTTTTCATACTTCTAATATACGCAAAGGTTTTTTCTTCACCCTCATCTCTCAGCATAACCAATAATTTTTCAAGCAAGGCCTCGGTGTTGGGGTGCATACGGTGCTTGCCTCGAATTCTGCAAAAATATGTAAACGGAGCGCCGTCCGTGTAATTTTTGCCGTTGTAGATTTTGCTTGCGGCAACTCGGTCGCAGAACATTTCGATAACATATTTTACAGGCATTTCAACATTTTCAATCTGCCTTGACTTCGGGTTGTAATCGTTCCAGTATTCGTAATGGTGACGGTTTCTGCCCTTGTGATGCAGCCAAGCCCGTGAATAGCCGTACAGCTCTCTTTCCTTTTCGTTGGGACTTCTCGTGCCCTGAAAATACTTTGCTCCCGGAATGAACTCCGTGGGCGAATACTTTGACAAATCGTGTCTTAACCCCTGCCAGAGGATTCCTGCCCTTGCGCAGTTGGCAATTACCTTGTGCCTGTGTCGGGTTATTGTTCTGAAATGCTTAATCGGATGTGCCATAATTATCACCATAAATTGTTTTAATCGTTAGTTTGAAAATTGCAAAAACATTTTCCGACTGACATTTTACCACATTTTTCGCCAATTTAAAATAGGACTTGCAAGATTGCGTGAAAAAAGTTATAATAAGTAAAAGGTTAAAATTTTGTAACCATTTCTTGTAAAAAGCATAAGGATAGGTAATATATGAAAAAGAAGATTTTCCTTTTTTCCCTTTGTGTTGTACTTATTGCAACCTGCATTTTATGCGGCACAACAGGCATAATCAGAAATGATTCTCAATCACAACCAAAAACGCAGACGGCGGATACAGCCGCAACGGAAAATCCTGCATCACCAAGTACGGCAAACTCGCTTACATTAAAGGTTGGCGGAACGGAGATTCTTCAGCTTTCGGCAAAAAAAGCAAAATCTGTGGTAAAATGGACATCTTCCGACAGCAAAATCGTGACTGTTGATGACGGCGGAAGAGTTGACGCATTGAAAGAAGGCACGGCACTTGTTTCGGCAATTTCAAAGGACAAGTCCAAATCCGAATTTCAGATAACCGTTACGAAGTCAACCGCCAAAAAGCAGAACAGCTACTCTACCTGCATAACGGCAAATGCCGACAAGCTTGAACAGAACAGGCGTAACAAGGCGAAAAATCTGTATGCAATCAAGGTGAACCGCACAGCAAACTGCGTGACGGTCTACACATACGATGAAAAGGGCAAGTACACAGTTCCGGTCAGAGCGATGGTTTGCTCAACGGGTTTGAACAACGCAACAATCACAGGCGATTACACAATCGGAATCAAGACCGAATGGCTGTTCCTTGTGGGCGATGTTTTCGGCAGATACATCAGCGGAATTTCAGGCGATTATCTCTTTCACTCTGTTCCCTACTACACTTTGAACGAACAGGATTTAGAGGTTGAGGAGTTCAACAAACTCGGCGAACAGGCATCACAGGGCTGCGTAAGGCTTGCGGTTTCGGACGCAAAGTGGATTTATGACAACTGCCCCACAGGCACGAATGTAAGCATATATGACGATGCCGAAACGGCGGGACCTCTCGGAAAGCCTGACACGATAAAAATTACGGATTTCAACAACAAATGGGACCCGACTGACAGCAGTAAAAAGTGTCCGTATGCAACAGCGACTCCGACAATCAGCGGTGCAAATGACTGCACAATCAAGACAGGCGGCAACTTTTACGCACTTACAGGCGTGACGGCGGTTGACACCTGCGGCAACGACATTTCGTCAGAAATTAAGGTTGTCGGCAATGTTGTAACCACCCGCAAAGGCAAGTACAAAGTGACATATTCCGTCACCGATGTGCTTAAAAGAACATCAAGCGTCACAATTACGGTAACGGTGCAATAAACCGCCGCAGTCAATTTAAGAAGATAGTTCCGCAAAAGCGAAAATAAAGATTTCCGAACGGAGATTTTAAATTGGAAATGGAAAATTGAAAATGGAAAATTGAAAATGAATGTCGGGAAGACAGTTTGCAAAATGCAAGCATTTGTCTTCCCGACCGTTTTTTATATATGAAAGTTGTTGTTTGTCTGTAGGGGCGTTCATCGGACGCCCGCAAGAAATGGCACATATTATATATTGAAACAAACTTTATAAATGTCGCAAAATGATTGCCGCTACTGAATTGTAACATTTATAAAAATTGTATATAACAAAACTTTTCTGCCATTACTTACTGGCGGATAATATCTGCCCCTACGAAATTGCGAAAACAATCACAATGCTACGCTCGGGCATAATATTTTTTGACATTACAAACTATCTTCACGAATGGGGTACGGCGGCTCGCCGTTGACCATAATTTTCAATTTTCCATTTTACATTTTCAATTTAAAAAGAATCTCCCGAACACGGCAAGTGCCACATTCGGGAGAATTTTTTATTTATTTACTTTTCACTTTGTACAAGCTTTAACCCAAATTATTCAGCATCGGGGAGGCTTGCAAGCTTTTCAAGGTGAGCATACTTATCTGCAGCAACCTTTTCAGCCTTTTCAAAGAGTTTTTCTGCTCTATCGGGGAATGAGCGAGTAAGTGAGTTGTAACGAACTTCGCCCATAATGAAGTCACGATATGATGCAGAAGGAGCTTTACCGTCAAGCATAAACGGATTCTTGCCTTCATCTGCAAGGCGTGGGTCATAACGGAAGATGTTCCAGTAGCCTGCCTCAACAGCCTTTTTCTCTTCGAGCTGAGCGATGCCCATACCGCCCTTGATACCGTGGTTAATACACGGAGCGTAGCAGATTACGAGTGACGGACCGTTGTAGCTTTCAGCCTCAACCATAGCCTTGAGAACCTGATTGTTGTCGGCACCCATAGCGCACTGTGCAACATAAACATAGCCGTAGCTCATTGCGATAGCGGCGAGGTCTTTCTTCTTAACAGCCTTACCTGCAGCGGCAAACTGTGCAACCGAACCTACAGGAGTAGCCTTTGAAGCCTGACCGCCTGTGTTAGAATAAACCTCAGTATCGAATACGAGGATATTAACATTTTCGCCTGATGCGATTACATGGTCAAGACCGCCGAAACCGATATCGTAAGCCCAACCGTCACCGCCGAAGATCCACATTGACTTCTTAGCGAGTTCGTCCTTGTCAACGAGTGTTTTCTTAACGAGCTCGCCAACCTTTGCATCCTCTGTGTTCTTTTCGAGTTCAGCGATAAGAGCGTCTGTTGCAGGACGGCTTGAAGTTGAATCTGTTACAGTGTCGAGATAGTTCTGGCAAGCTGTCTTGAGGTCAGCGCTGTCTGTATCCTTCTGAATACCCTCAACATACTCGATAAGTCTGTTGCGGATAGCTTTCTGACCGAGAGCCATACCAAGACCGAACTCTGCGTTATCTTCAAAGAGTGAGTTCTGCCAAGCAGGACCGTAACCCTTCTTATTCTTTGTATAAGGTGTTGCAGGAGCAGATGCACCCCAAATTGATGAACAACCTGTTGCGTTAGCGATGAACATTCTGTCACCGAAGAGCTGTGTAACAAGCTTTGCGTATGGTGTTTCACCGCAGCCTGCGCAAGCGCCTGAGAATTCAAGCAACGGCTGTTTGAACTGACTGCCCTTAACTGTTGTGAACTTGAACTTCTCGTGAACTTCAGGCTTGTCCTCAAGTGTGAGAGCGTAGTCAAATACTGCCTGCTTAGGACGCTGTGAGTCGATTGGCTGCATTGTGAGAGCCTTAGCACCCTTCTTACCCGGACATACCTGAGCACAAGCGCCGCAACCTGTACAGTCGAGTGTTGAAACTGTCATTACAAAGTTGAGATCCTTGAGTCCCATCATCGGGAGGCTCTTTGTACCCTCGGGAGCTTTTGCAAGCTCATCGGCTGTCATGGCAACAGGACGGATTACAGCGTGAGGACATACGATTGCACATCTGTTACACTGAATACAGTTTTCAGGATTCCATTCAGGAACATCAACTGCGATACCTCTCTTTTCATAAGCGGCAGAACCGTTAGGAGCAGTACCGTCAACATGATCCATAAATGTTGAAACAGGGAGCTTATTGCCCTTATATGCGTTTACAGGCTTGAGGATTTCGTTTACATACTCAACGAGAGCACCGTTACCCTCTGCCTTGTCGGCAACTGAATTATCAACAGCGTTAGCCCAATCAGCAGGAATTTCAACCTTTTTGAGGTCTTCCATACCACGGTCGATAGCTGCGTAGTTCATATCTACGATAGCCTGACCTTTCTTCATGTAAGACTTCTTAGCGGCAGCCTTCATAAGTTCCTTAGCCTTGTCGGCAGGAATGATGTCTGCAATCTTGAAGAATGCTGACTGAAGAACTGTGTTGATACGACCGCCAAGACCGATTTCCTTACCAATCTTGATACCGTCAATTGTGTAGAAGTTGATGTGTCTGTCAGCGAGAATCTTCTTCATCTTACCGGGGAGACGCTCGGAAAGCTCTTCTGTATCCCATGGGCAGTTAAGAAGGAATGAACCGCCTTCTTTAAGGTCATCAACAATATCATACTTGTCAACATAAGACGGATTGTGGCAGGCAACAAAGTCAGCCTTTGAGATGTAGTATGTTGACTTAATGGGAGTTTTACCGAAACGAAGGTGAGAAACTGTAAGACCGCCCGACTTCTTTGAGTCATATGCAAAGTAGCCCTGAGCATACATATCGGTGTTATCGCCGATAATCTTGATTGAGTTCTTGTTAGCACCAACAGTACCGTCAGCACCAAGACCCCAGAACTTACAGCTGTGTGTACCCTTCGGAGTTGTATCGGGATTTTCAACAATCGGAAGTGAGAGGTTTGTAACATCATCAACAATGCCGATTGTAAATCTTCTCTTAGGTGTTTCGCTTTCAGCGTTTCTGTAAACAGCGATGATGTCACCCGGTGTTGTATCCTTTGAACCAAGACCGTATCTGCCTGTGTAAACCTTTACACCTGCAAAGTCTGAACCGTTGATAGCAGCGAGAACATCAAGATAAAGAGGTTCGCCGATTGAACCCGGTTCCTTTGTTCTGTCAAGAACAGAAATTGTCTTAACAGTCTTAGGAAGCTCTCTGAGCATATAGTCTGCAACGAAAGGTCTGTAGAGGTGAACTTTAAGAAGACCTACCTTTTCGCCTGCGGCATTGAGGTAATCAACAACTTCTTCTGTACAGTCACAAACAGAACCCATAGCAACGATAACATGCTCTGCGTCCTCTGCGCCGTAGTAGTTGAATGGCTTGTAGTCAGTGCCGATTTTGGCATTAACCTTGTCCATATATTTAACAACAACTTCGGGAACTGCGTCATAATACTTGTTACAAGCTTCTCTTGCCTGGAAGAAGATGTCGTCGTTCTGAGCAGTACCTCTTGTTACAGGATGCTCAGGGTTAAGAGCACGGCGACGGAAAGCCTCAACTGCATCCCAGTTAAGCATATCAGCGAGGTCTTCGTAATCCCACTCCTCAATCTTCTGAATTTCGTGAGAAGTTCTGAAACCGTCAAAGAAATGAAGGAAAGGAACTCTGCCTTCAATAGCTGCAAGGTGAGCAACAGCGGCAAGGTCCATACATTCCTGAGGGTTGTTTGAACAGAGCATTGCATAACCTGTCTGACGGCAAGCATAGATATCTGAGTGGTCACCGAAAATAGAAAGTGCGTGGCTTGTGAGCGCACGGGCTGATACATGAATAACGCCCGGAAGAAGCTCGCCTGCCATCTTGTACATATTAGGAATCATGAGGAGCAGGCCCTGTGATGCTGTGTAAGTTGTAGTCAAAGCACCTGCTGCGAGTGAGCCGTGAACAGCACCTGATGCGCCGCCCTCAGACTGCATTTCCGTTACCTGAACCTGTCTGCCGAAAAGGTTCTTAGCACCCTGTGCCGAGAACTTGTCGGTAAGGTCAGCCATTACGGAAGAAGGTGTAATAGGATAGATAGCCGCAACATCAGTAAACGCATAAGAAACAT